>ERZ772956.80-NODE-80-length-80713-cov-5.648466_pt1 | contig 80713 bp, 66 predicted proteins | sample MGYA00580683_ERZ772956 | MGnify/ENA primary metagenome ERZ772956 (study PRJEB29015, sample SAMEA2738077) | human oral metagenome | biome: human oral; feature: human-associated habitat; material: saliva | place: China | collected 2212 ... | reverse complement strand
GCGTCTACCTCGCCAACGCCCTGACCAGTACGGAGAGCTCCACCCCCATCACAATCCTTAGAGCCACAATCAACCTCATCCCCACAGACAAATAACCACACGACCAGACACATACCCACACCACAAGCAGTGGGAAGCGCGCTTACTTCTGGAGGAAGGAAACACTTTCACCAGTGATTACCGGTGGCTTCGCGAAAGCACCAGGCACCCCACGAGCCTGAAGCAACACCCTCTCCATGGAGAAGGAGAAGACCTTAGCGTCGCAAGAAACACCCGAGCGAGCAGAAGCCTTGGCTTCGGAAGAGACACTGACCTCAGGCGGTGTATGAGCGGGTACACACCTCGGGTTCACATCTTCACCCCGCACACCCACATGTCCGCTCTGCACATCCGCACCTCCACCACGGATGCCCTCGCCCTGCGCACCCACGCCCTGCCTACCCACGCCGTCTCCTTGCGCACTCTCGTCTCCGATCTGCACACCCCCACATCCACCCTGGGCGCTCACATCGCCGCCCTGCACGCTCTCGTTTCCGGTCCGCGCACCCGTGCCTCCGCCCTGGGCAGCTTCACCGCTGCACAGCTCACTCGGTATCGCCCGACTCTATTCCCAGCTCAGGACTCATTAGATGCGTGTGAATGACTTTTCTCTTCGCGACCCTGGCGACGCCCTATCGCCAGCCCCTCTTGTGCCCGCTGTTCCTTCTTCCGCCCCGATCCACGCAGGCCCGAGGTCGCAAGACTCTTCAGCATGTCGAGGATCGCGGCCCGCACCTCCGGATCGAGGGTGGCAATACGATCCCGGACGGCAGGAATGCTCTGCTGCCAGGACTCCACGAGATCGGTGACGGTCTCGACCTCGGGAAGTGTGATGATCGAATAGATCGCGTCAACGAGGAGCTCACGCTGCTCGGGCGAATGGTCGAGGAGCCAGGACGAGAGGATCGCGTCAATGCGGCGGGCGTCGAAGCTCAGCCCGTTCGCCCTCGCGAAATCCTTCCCCTCCACGACCCAGGAGAAGGGATCGTGCTGGAGAGGCCCTAGATTCGTGGACTTTACGACCGTGTACGCATAGGACTGGTCGAGGAGCATCCCGACGATCGAAGACTGCGGGACGGTCCTTTCGACGCGCTCCTCGATCGCGTGAAAACCCGGTTCGGCGAGGATTTCCGGCACGAAGCCCGGGCCGTCGTGGGAGTAGACGCGAAGAAGCCGATCGCCCAGCAGCTCGGCGTTGCGAGCTGCCGCATAGATTGCGAGATTCCCGCCCTTCGAATGACCTCCGACTAGGAGCTTCGCATCCGTCCTCGACGCGAGGGCCGTGAGGTAGTCGGCGGCGCACTCCTGGGCGGGCACGGGTGCCGCGAAAGTCATATTGAAGTCTTCCTTCCACCCGACCAGGGTCCGGTCGGTCCCACGGAAGGCGACATACAGGAGATCGGGGTCGAGGACGTAGGCGCAGGCGGCGAACTGCTTCTGCTCCGCATCGTCAATATCGTCAACGCAAAAGCATTGGCGGATCGAGCGGAAGCGTGGGCTCGCCGCCATTGCGAAGAGGAGCCGCTTGCACTTCTCCGGGTCCCACACGGTCCAGAAGAAACGGGGAAAGCACTCGGCGCGCAGGAGATCGCGAAGCTCGACGCCTCTTTCGGTGGCCGCTTCGGGAAGGTCGGGCAGGATGCGGAAGTAGGAAGCCCAGGACAGGATCAGCGAATCCACGGGTGTGAAATCTTCGGCCGCGATGGGCGTGAGGGAGCGTTCCACGTAGTCGACGATGTCTTCGTTCGCAGCCACGGTGTCTCCGATCTTCCTCGCCCGGGTTGATTCTTCAGCCTATCGCCGAGGGCGGGCTGTGAGCGTGGTGAAAGGCCGAGGGCCGGGGGACGGGTGCGGTGAAAGGCCGGGGGTGTGGGTGCGGATGCGGGAAAAACCGAGGCTGAGGTGGGGTGTGGGCTCGGTGAAAGGACGAGGGCGGGGTGTGGGTGGCCTGAAAAGCTAGGGCCCGGCTGTGAGTTCCTTGCAAGATCGAGGCTGGGGTGCGGAGGTGTGGCAAGGAGGAAAGAGCATGAGATTCGCTCCTTTTCGATTCAGGTGTTGCCCACAAGCAGTTCCGCGACGATGAGGGAAGCCGCGGTCCCGACTAAGGCACCCGCGACCACATCGGAAAACCAATGCGCCCCCAGATACAAGCGCGTGAAAGCAATGAGGACGATCAGAGCGATCGCGCCCGCAATGACGAAGCCTGTGATCACTTGGCCCTTGAGCCTGGGGACGGGTCCGCCCTCGTCGTTCGGAAGACGATTCCCAAGGTGACGAAGTATGAGGATCACCCCCGCAACACAGGCCGCAGCGACAGCAGTTGTATGCCCGGAAGGGAAGGAGTAGGAACCCTCCACAACAAGGCGCTCGGGAAAAGTGGGGCGGATGCGTTCGATGAACTCCTTGATGAGCGCAGTGATCGCCGAAGAGGACACCATCGCCGCAGGAATGACGAATCCTTCCCGCCAAGAACCGGTGAGCACACGAATCACACAACCTAAGACAATCGTCCACGAAACCGCAAGCAGTGGTGCGAACACATTCGTCACAACCAGCATCACCTGTGTCAGTGCAGGAGTACGCACGGCGACCAGCGCATCCAGGATGCTCCGGTCGAGATGGGTGACGTGGGGAAAATGAACGACAAGGCCGAATAAGGGGACGGCCAGCAGCATGAGGATTCCCCAAAGGAAAAAGCGGGGAGTGCTTGTGCTCGCCGGGACAGCGAAGGACTCCGCAGAGTCCGGGCACTGCTCTTCTGTCTCGTTCATCGGACATCCCCATCGACGTAGACCCATCTGCCCGCGCGACGAAGGAAGCGCGAGCGCTCGCGCATCGACTCCTCAGCGAAGGAGACAGAAACACCATCGAACCGGGACTGAGTATCTGAAGGCGAAGGGCCTTTTGCCGGAGCCGAGGAGTTGGATTCGGCGGGCGAAAAGGCAGCACCGGAAGCCAAGGATGCGGCCCCGGCAACCCCCTGCGAAGCCCCGGAAGCCCGCACAACCTGGGAAGAATCCGCAGATTTGGCGGGAGAGCGCCACGAGGCGATGAATTCGACAATCCCCTCTGAATCGTTCTCGCCACCCCCGCTGAGGTCCACGATCTCCAAGCCGAGCCACTCAATCTTCGGATGACAAAAGGGCGGAGTCGGCCTCGTCTTCGGATGCCAGGAGCGGAACAGGTGATCCTCGTCGCCAAGCACATACGCCGAATACCGCGATCTCATGAGGGCGAGGGCGCTCGGTGCCGCCTCACCTGCGAGGATCGGGGCGCAGCACCTTCCGAAGGGCGCGCCCGAGCAGCAGGGGCAAGGATCGCGCGGCGAAGGCAGAGTCGTCATGCGTGCCAGGGTATCGCGCAGCTGCGAAAGCGGCGGATTCCAGCTCATGACCAGTAATCCTCACAACCATTCGTCTGCACAACTACTCGTCTTCGCAAGCAATGGCTGTTTGCCCTCGTCTTCACAAGCCGTGGTCGTTGGCCTTGCTTTCGCCTTGACCCTCCTTCTCGCCTGGAGCCTCCGCCCTTCAAAGAATGCGGCGAGATGCAGCGTGATGCTTCGCGGGCACCTCCAAGGCCCCCAAGGGGTCAAGGCACTGAAGCCGACTCCCCGGTGGAGCCGAAAGAACTCAATCGTTCAAAGCCGCCAGCCAACGCTCCGCATCAAGGGCGGCGCGGCATCCGGAACCCGCCGCCGTGATCGCCTGACGGTAGCTGTGATCAACGGCGTCACCACAGGCGAAAACACCTTTAACGCTCGTGCGGGTCGAAGGCTCATCAACCGTGATGTACCCGGCCTCGTCCAAGGCGACATCCTCGGCGAGGAAACCCGTACGCGGCAGGTGGCCGATCGCGACGAACACGCCATCAACGCCGATCTCGCGCATCGACTCATCCACAGTCGACTGCAAACGCAGGCCCGTCACGGCCTCGTCACCGAGAACCTCATCGACAACCGCGTTCCACTCGAACTCGATCTTCGGGTTCGCCATCGCCCGATCCGCCATCGACTTCGAAGCGCGCAGCGCATCACGGCGATGCACAACAATGACCTTCGACGCGAAATTCGTCAGGAAGGTCGCCTCCTCCATCGCCGAGTCGCCTCCGCCGATCACCGCGAGAACCTTGTCTTTGAAGAAGAAGCCATCGCAGGTCGCGCAATAGGAGACGCCGCGGCCAGACAGGCGATCCTCGCCCTCGACATTCATATGACGGTACGCGGAGCCGGTCGCGAGGATCACCGAGCGGGCATACAAGAGCTCATCATCAAGGGCGAGGACCTTCACATCCCCCGAAAGGTTGACGGCGGTGACATCCTCGTAGCGGATCTCAGCACCGAACTTCTCGGCCTGCTCGCGCATCTTGTCCATGAGTTCGGGCCCCTGGACACCTTCGGGGAAGCCCGGGAAGTTCTCAACCTCACTCGTGTTCATGAGGGCACCGCCCGCGCTAATAGCACCCGCGAGGACAAGCGGATTCAAGCCCGCGCGCGCCGTGTAGATCGCAGCTGTATACCCTGCGGGGCCAGAGCCCACGATGATGACATCGTGGACCTTCGCGCCCTCGGGGAGTTCGGAGGAGGGACGAGGCGCGGGAAGCGAGGCCTCTTCAGAGGGCTCAACGACGGGGGCGGTGACAAGACCGGGAACGAGATTGAAGGACATATCAATCCCTTTCTCCGCCTGAAGGCGGACTACCTGAAGGGCGGGCACCTGAGAAAAAGTGCCTGCCTGCAGGGACTATTGGACGGACAGTTCAGAGACCCACGCCCACTCGTTCCCGTCGACCGAGGTCGGCATGGACCTGAAGGACAATGCGAGCATCGAGGTCTCAACGGGCTGGGGGAGCTTAATCTCCGTTGAAGGAGACAACGCTGAAGTCGTGAGTTGTGTTCCGCTCCGAGGATTCGAAGGGTCAGTGACATTGCGCACGACAAGTTGTCCGCCCGAAGTCGAAGGATCCATCTCAAGGGTCACGGATGAGACTGTCGCAGTGCGTTCAAGCTTCACAACAAGAGTCACAGCAGATTCGTCAAGGAACTGATTGTTCTCGAACCAGCGCGAATGCCAAGAGGTCGAGGAGTCGCCGTCAATCATCGCGACGGCCTGCTCGGGGTGATCCCCCTGATCGTCCGACCAGGACAGGACCGAAACGGAGCTGATCTTCGGAGCGAGTCCCTCTGCAGAATCGCCATCTTCCTCCGAGCCGTCCCCAGCGCCATGAGCCGCCGATTGAGCATCGGCGAGCGACTGTGCGAAATCAATACTGTTCACGGGTGCGAACGCTGTGGTGAAGGACCAGAACGCGGCAAGGATGGTGAGAACAACGGCAAAAATGAGGGTCGGTTTCGTCGGGTCGATTAAATGTCCCTGCCCGGGAATCTTCGAAGAGCCACCCGACGCACCTGCGATGGTCGGGATGGCGCTCGTCTCTTCGAGGGCACCGGAAATCAGCGTGGGGGTCGTGTTGTGGCGTTTCGAGGACTGCCCCTTCGAGGGATCCTTGCTGCCAGATTCTGTCTCGAAGACCATGGGCTCCTCGAACTTCTCTTCTTGGACGGGCTCTTGCGCAATCGGGGCTGGGATACCAGTGCCCTTCGTTGTGGCGCCGCTGGAAGCGTTTTCCTCGTCTCCTCCGGCAGGGGCAGTGGTGGGATGGGAGAGCGGGTCCCCATCTGCGGCAACGGCCTGCGAGTTCGCTCCTTGAATCTCAGCTCCCCCATCCTCGGGGGCGGGCGGCATCGGGGGAAGCGAGGAGTCGGGTGGAGGTGGAGGCAGGGGAAGATCCTCAGCAGGCTTGTCCAGTTGCGAGGAGCGAAGCGAGTCCTTCGCCGACACGATCTTCTCGCGCATCTTTGATGTCCAAGCAGAAGCGCTGGAGACCACTGTCGAGGCCCACGCCTCCTTCTTCGGAGCCGGGGAAGCGGCTTCCTCAACCCCCTCTTGGAGGGGAGAAGAAGACTCCTTCACTTCATCTTCTAAAGAGTGGAGGACCTGTTCAAAGCTCGGCAGGGGTTCTTCAGGGCAGGAGCCTTCCCCTGCGCTGTGCATCGCGTCCTCGTCCATGAATCCCCCAATGTCGTTGCGGTGGTCGTCAGCCATTATCCTCGACCTTCCTCGGACTCGTCTGAAGCGGCGCGGCGAGGAGGATGCGCACCCCGTTGGGAACCTTGAAGCGGGCGAGCAATGGGGCGATCGTGCGAGCCGACTCACCTGGGGCGATGAAGCGAAGCGCGATCAGGTATCCGAAGGAGGCGATTAGGGTCACGAGAAGCATCTTCCCAGTCGCAATGCCAATGCGGGCCGAGGTCGATTCGGCGATCGTGTGAACGCCCACAGCCCACAAGGCCCCGAAAGAGAGCAAACCTGCGATAAGAGCGGAAGCGAAGAAGGAGGAGTACGAGCGCAGCAGAGACGCCTTGTCGACGAATGCGTTGCGCTTCGACACCCAGGCCACGGCGATGACACCCTGCACGAGGCGGCATGCCGTTTCGCCGAGGGCGGCGCCGACAACCCACCAGGTGGCGCCCGTCATGAAATACATGCCCCAGCCGACGATCACCTGAATGATCGTCGGACCGATGCCCATGAGGAACACAGGTTTCACATCCTCGTAGGCGAAGAAGACTCTCTGGCTCATGAGGACCATGCCCGTGGAGGCGACGCCCGGCATGAGGGCCGCAAGGATCCACGCATACCCGGCGATGATCTCCTGATTCGAATAGGAGGGCAAAACCATTTGCGTCATCGGAACCGAACCCGCGATAAGGATCGCGGCGGCCAGCAGAGTCAGCGAGGTGATCGTGCGGACGCCCATCGTGTACTGTGCGGCAACACCCCGATCATCGCCATCGGCCACGGCCTCGGCCATTCGGGTGAATATCGCGGTCGTGAGGGACACGGTGATGAGCGACTGGGGGAGCATGAAGATCATGAAAGCCGTCGCGTAGGCGCTGATCCCCGCGAATACTCCGTCATGGGTTTTCGCATAGGCATCCGCGAGGGCCGCCAGGTTATTCGTCGATAAGACACCGACCTGGCTGACCCCAAGAGTCGCGAAAGTCCATCCAGCGACCTTCGAGGTGGAGCCGAAGCGAGTGCCGCGGAAGTGGAAGTCCGGCGTGAAACGGATTCCCGCGCGTTTCATCGGCACGAGAAGGATCAGCGCCTGCGCGATCACGCCGAGAGTCGCCGAACCTCCCAAAAGCCAGAACTGTGCGGAGGTGAAGTCCGCGACCTCAATACGGTCCTCCGAACTGCCCCAGATCGCAAGGAAAGCGCCCAGGCCCGCAATCCCGACAAGGTTATTGACGACAGGCGCCCACATGTACGGGCCGAAGACGCGGCGAGCGTTGAGCAGCTCACCGAGCAGGTTGTACAAGCCGTAGAAAAACAACTGCGGCAGGCACAAAAGCGCGAAAACGATCGCGAGGGTGCGGATCTCCGAGTCATAGCCCGCGGCCGTGATGACGACGAGAAGAGGCGCGGCGACCATCGACAGGATCGTCACAATGAAAAGCAGGGTCCCTGCGAGAGTGAGGAGACGGTTCACATAGGTTTCACCATCGTGCTTGCGCTTCAAGGCGCCCACGATCTGGGGGACGAGGACGGCGTCGAAAACACCGGAGGCGAGGAGATTGAACACCGTGTTCGGCAAAGTGTTCGCCGTCTGGAACGCGGCTGACACGCCACCGCCGGCAGCGCCGATCGCGGCGAGCAGCATGATCGAACGGACGAACCCGAGGATGCGCGACACCATCGTGCCGGAAGCCATGATCGCACTGGCACGCAGAATCGACGAGCGCTTCGCAGAGGGGCTTCGCTCGGGGGCCGTTTCAGAGGTCATCAGCTTCCCATCTGCTGGTCGATTGTGTTGGAGTCCCCGTCGGGGGTGGAGTCGGCTTCCAGGGGATCATGCTCTTCGGTAGCTTGAGGCGAGCCCGGGCTCGCAGTACTCTCCTCGTTTCTCTTGTCGAGACGTTGACGAAGTGTTCTCACAAGGCCAAAGATGAAGAGGAGGGCGAAAGCTGCCGCTGCGCTGATCGTGATCGCATCCTCCCAGCCTGCGCGCAAACGCACGAGGACCTTCCGTGAATCCTCAAGGACCGAACCATCGGGAGTCGTAATCCGATACGTCACTTCCACATCGCCTGAACCGATAGCTTCAACGGGAACAGTGACGGTCGAGACTGCGCCTGCGAGGAGCGTCACTTCAGAGGAGTGGGCGATCCTCAGTCGCGCATCGGAGGGCAGGAGAGTCACCTTCACGGTGACATCCAAAGGCAGATCATTACGGACCCGCACGGGAAAATCCGCGGACTTGTTGATGAGGTTCACGGCCCCCGCAGGTTCTGTGGCGACACGTGAACGCAAACCCGAGACTCTCGCAGAGAACTGGGAGGCTGCGGTGAGCTGCTCGTCGGGTGAGAATCGTGCTGAGATGACTGGGAGGATCTCACCCTCGATCTCCGCAAGAGCTTCCTTCGGGTCGCTCGTCGCATTCGCGAAAGAATACGCCGAGGCGAGGGCGTCGCTCAGAGTGGAAACGGCTGTAGCTCCCTCCCAGGACAGTGCACCCGGCTCAACGATCATGCGTTCCACGTCGGTCGGCTCAGACTCCGCGATATCTGAAAAGCTGATTCCCGTTACCCACGGCGAGTCGAAAAGAGCACGGACCCTGACCGCAAGATCCGCGTTCGGAGCGGTGGAACGATCGGAGGTGAGGAACACGGTTCGCGAAGAAGACGGACGATCATGGGCGATGATCGCGGTGATCGCCTGGAGGGCCTGTTCGGCATCAAGCTCATCGGCAGTGTTCGTCGTTTGCCAATCGAGGATCTGCGAGAGTGAAACGTTTGGGATGAGGACCCTCGCGCTCTGCTCACTCGCCCCTCTCATGGAGATTTCCCCTGTGGTCGTGTCCACTTCTGCGAGGGCAAGTGAGGTGAAGTCCAAGTCCTCATCGGGTTCGAGTCGCCCGAGTGGTGCGATGCTCACCCCATTCTTCGCGGCTTCGAGTTGCCAGGTCCCGAAGGTGTAGGCAGAGGGCCAGGCGACATGACGAATGATTGAAGCCGGAGCCGCGTCCTCGTCCTCGGTGTCCTGCGAGTCCTGTGAAGGAGAAGCGGGGGGCATCTGCTTGTCGTTGTGCACTCCGTTGCCCTGGCCGTTTGCGTTGACGTTGCCTCCTTGTGATTCGCTGGAATCAGAGGAAGAGGAGGATTGCGCCCCGGACTGAGAGCTTTGCGAGCCTTCGGGGGAGGCCTCGTCATCGGAGTTCTTGGCCGAAAGTTTGCGCAGCTCCGCGATAGATGCGGGGAAGCTTTCAATCGATTCTGTCAAGCGCGTGCTCAACTCTGAATTCCCCGCCAGAGTGACAGTTCCCGGGTCGGCGTCCCCCCTCGGCAGGGCGACGATCTCACGACCGGGGGTGAGAAGGGAGCGGAGGAAAGCCTCATCGGTTTTCGCCTTCTCATGGGTCTTCTGCTCAGTTATCTCCTCATCTTTTTGAGGAAGGGAGGGTAGGAGCGCAGCATCCATCGCGAGAGTCGCCCCCGGGATTGAGGCGATGGCAAGCGCTGCGCGGCGTTCCTCCTCCTCTCCTTCAGTGTTGACCGAAGTCCAAGGAATAAGAGCGCTGAGGCGCGAGGGAGCGAAATCAGTCCCGGAGTCCCATAGTGCGATCGTTGCATCCCGGCCCGAAGCGCCATCTGAGAAGACCTCAACGGTGAGGGCCCGCGGACCCCACGCGGATTCGTCGTCGAAAGGCAAGTTCTCAGCGGAAATACGTAGCTCGAAACGATGAGAAGCGTCCGCCTCAAGGTTCATTTCAAGATTCGTCGCACTGATCGTCGACCCGATCTGCGCATCCACATCGAGTTCCTCTTCGAGATCCATCACAGACGAGGGGGGTGTCGTCGACATGGATACGAGGATCGCGGGAGTTGTGAGGGTCCGTCCTGAAGTGTTCCTCAAGGCACCCGAGATGACCAGGTCCTCATTGTTTTTCATCACCCTCGGCGAGAGTGAATTGATCGACACTTCAATGCCATGAGATGAGGAGGCTTTCGCAAAAAGGGAGGGGCGCGATTGAGGATCCGAGACCCCTGGCAGGGACGCCTCTTCATCGGCGAGGGCTGGCGCTGGAGCGAACACGCTGATGATGAGCAGGCTCAGGGAGAGCAGCACTGTGATGAGAGCAGGACGAGCGCGCCGCATTTACAGTCCCCGATATAAAAGGTCGAGGGCGATCGCCACGATTCGCCTCTCATTGGGGTATGCGAGTCGATGGGAGCTGTCCTTCAAAGGAATCCAGGCGGCTTCCTCGGCCTCGTGATCCGGGTCGTGCTCAACGGTGATGAGACCGGACTCGTAGCCCATCAGATAGTGGTGGACAACCTTGTGGACGCGGTGGTCCGCTCCGGAGAACCAGTAGTCGATGCTCGCGAGGTGACGGATGATCCTTCCATGAATACCGGTCTCTTCGGCGACCTCGCGCAGGGCAGCCTGCTCGGGAGTTTCACCCGCTTCGAGATGGCCTTTTGGCAAGCACCATTCAATCCGGCCTGCGCGGTTGCGCCGGGCGATCAAGGCGGCGTAGGGGATCCCGTCAACGACATCGACGACGATGCCTCCTGCTGAAGTCTCGGAAGAAACGGGAAGGTGAGGCGAATGAGAGTGGGATGCGTGCGAAGAGGGACGACGACGCGGGGGGTTGGGAACCCCCTGTCGAAAGTTCGTCGGTCTGGCAGGCATGAGTCCACTCTAGTCGGCGAGAGGCAGGGAGGCGCTTTGCCCACGCCAAGTCGGATTCGCCACGCCCCTTCGGAGCATTCCGTCACCTCAGCACGCTGTTCCTGCGCCGAGTCGGATTCGCCACGCCCCTGTGGGATGCTTCGATCAGGGAGGCGCAGACGAGATGAGGCTTCGAGTGTGTCCTCGGGTGCGCGTCTCCTCAGGCGCCCCTCGCCCTCCTCCCTCATACTCCCACCTCGACCAGCGCTAAATGCTCCCGCTTCGAGCGGCGCCAGCCTGGCCGTTGAGGCACCCTCTCGCCCTCGTTCCCGATACTCCCACCTAGGGGCAATTGAGGAATTCGTGTACGGGCAGTGGGTGACTTCATGCTCCATTCGCCCTCGAGCTCGTGGCCTGCGGGCATCAGGTCATGGCATCCTGAGAGGCGATGAGCCCGAAAAACCACGTTCCCCTCGACTCCGACATTCCGACACTGCTGGCGAATGCGCAGCGAACCTTTGGCGCATTGCCGGAGGAGATCCTCGACCTCGGCCGCGTTTTCGAGGCCGCAGGCGAAGAGATCGCCCTAGTCGGAGGTCCCGTTCGCGATGCCTTCCTCGGTGTTACGCCGAACGATTTCGACCTGACGACTTCAGCAAAGCCTGAACGCACCGAGGAGCTCCTGGCGCAGTGGGGTGCGGCAGTATGGGACATCGGCAAAGAGTTCGGCACGATCGGCGGGCGAAAGAAAGACCTGGTCGTCGAGGTGACGACCTACCGCAGTGACTCCTATGAGGTCGGCTCACGCAAGCCCGAGGTCGTTTTCGGAGACACCCTTGAAGGGGACCTCACGCGCCGCGATTTCACGGTGAACGCCATGGCCATGCGCTTGCCGGGGATGGTCCTAGTGGATCCGCATCATGGTCTTGAGGACTTGGCTAAGGCTCGTCTGCGTACCCCCGTCACCGCCGAGCAGTCCTTCGATGATGACCCCTTGCGCATCATGAGGGCTGCACGTTTCACGGCTCAGCTCGGCATTGATGTCGACCTCGACGTCATGGAGGCGATGGAGGTGATGGCCCCGCGACTGCAGATCGTGTCAGCGGAGCGGATACGCACCGAATTGGAGCGTCTCATCGTCTCGCCCTACCCGCGTCGCGGCCTCGAACTCATGGTCCACACTGGTGTGTGTCAGATCGTTCTTCCCGAATTGTCTGAACTGGTGTCCACAGTCGATGAGCACAGGCGCCATAAGGATGTGTACGAGCACACGCTCACCGTCCTCGAGCAGGCCATGGATCTTGAGACAGACGAGGACGGGCCCGTCCCCGCACCCGACTTCATCTTGCGTTTCGCGGCGATCATGCATGATGTGGGCAAACCGATGACCCGGCGCTTCGAGCCGAACGGGACGGTGTCCTTCCATCATCACGAGATCGTCGGCGCGAAACTCACGCGCAAGCGCATGAAGGCCCTCAAGTTCGATAAGGCCACGACTGAGGCCGTGTCGACTCTGGTCGCCCTGCATTTGCGTTTCCATGGGTACGGGGAATCCGCGTGGACGGATTCAGCGGTGCGTCGTTATGTCGCTGACGCCGGTGAGCTCCTCGAACGTCTCCACCGCCTCACTCGCGCCGATTGCACGACCCGCAACCGACGTAAGGCGAATATGCTCTCCGCCGCTTACGACGACCTCGAATCCCGGATCGCGACCCTGCGCGAGCAAGAGGAGCTGGATGCGATCCGACCTGATCTTGACGGTCAGGAAGTCATGGAGATCCTGGGCCTTCGTCCCTCACGCGCGGTGAAGATGGCGCTTGAGTTCCTCATGGGCATGCGTATGGAGAAAGGGCCGATGGGGAAGGAAGCGGCCCGTGAGGCTCTCCTCGAGTGGTGGTCTTCGGAGGAGGTACGAGAGATTGCTCGCGAGTACGAGGAGCAGCAGGCGCACTGGGAGGCGATGGTCGCCCAGAAGCGCCAGAAGAAGGCTGCGGCGAAGGCGAAGCGCGCGGCTCAGGCTCCTGAACATGTGAAAAACGGCGTCCAAGACTGAAACTCACAGTGTAAAACTTGCAGTGATATTTGCAGTCTGAGGGAAAAACTTTCACTGATGTGTGAAATCTGAGGGGAAACACTTTCAGTCTTGCAGTGTCAGTGAGAGTCTGCCTGCACGAGGACCAGTGCACCTCGAGATAATGAGGACTACCGCACCTCGGGACAATGAGGACAAGCGCACCATTGCACGCTCACGATTCTCGCTCCCGCCACTTCTCGGGCCACGGGCCAGGCAATGGGCCTAGTCCCACTTTTGCGCTCCCGCCACATTTTGAGTCGGGGTGGTCCAGGTGATGAAGGCTTACCCATCTTCGTCTTCCCACCGACTCTTGGGCCGTGGGGGATGCGGCGGGGGAGAAGCAAGGAGGGTTGGCGAGAGAAGACCGCGGAAGATACAGGCGCGCGGACCACAAGACACGGGCCGTGCTGCGCGAGGGTGACCTCGGCCGTAGGGTGGTGACAAGCCGAAACCGAGGAGCAACACGCATGAGCGCATTCACCCCACAACCAGCCTCAGCTGATATCGGAGTCTTCGGACTGGGAGTGATGGGAGCAAACCTCGCCCGCAATCTCGCTCGCAACGGCTACGCGACCGCGATCTTCAACAGAACTCCCGCGCGAACTGAAAGGCTCATGGCCGCGCACGGAGACGGCTCAGAAGGCGTCTTCGTCCCTGCGAGCGAACTCGACGACTTCGTCGCCTCCCTTTCCCGCCCGCGCGTCGCGATCATCATGGTGAAGGCCGGCCCGGACACGGACATCGTCATGGAGCAGCTCGCCTTGCGCATGGAAGAAGGCGACATCATCGTCGACTGCGGCAACTCCCTCTTCTCCGACACGATCCGACGCGAGCGCCGCGCCCGCGAACTCGGCCTCCACTTCGTCGGCGCAGGAGTCTCCGGAGGTGAAGAAGGTGCCCTATGGGGACCCTCGATCATGCCCGGAGGCACGATCGAGTCCTACACGCGCCTGGGCCCCATGTTCGAAAAGATCAGCGCCCACTACGAGGGCGAACCCTGTTGCGCCCACGTCGGAGCCGACGGCGCAGGCCACTTCGTGAAAATGGTCCACAACGGCATCGAATACGCCGACATGCAGGTCATCGCCGAAGCCTATGACCTTCTTCGCAAGGGACTGGGCCTGAGCCCCGCGCAAATCGCCGAGGTGTTCTCAACATGGAACGAGGGCGAACTCGACTCCTATCTCATCGAAATCACCGCCGAGGTCCTGCGTCAAAATGACTCTCATAGCGGCTGCGCCCTCGTCGATGTCATCGTCGACCAGGCCTCCCAGAAGGGCACAGGCAAGTGGACGGTACAAACGGCACTGGATCTGGCCGTGCCCGTGACGGGAATCGGGGAGGCAACATTCGCGCGCGGAGCATCTTGCGCCACTCCTCAGCGTGAGGCTGCTCGCGGTCTTGACGCCGCAGCACTCCCACTGACGATCAGTGAGCCCGATACTTTCATCGACGACGTGCGCCGCGCCTTATTCGCCTCGAAACTCGTGGCCTATTCGCAAGGATTCGATGAGATCACTGCTGGAGCCCAGGTTCATGAGTGGAACATCGACAAGGCCGCGATCGCACGGATCTGGAGAGCAGGATGCATCATCCGGGCGGGATTCCTCGACGACATCGCCTCCGCCTACGAGGCGGATCCTGAACTCCCCCTCCTACTCGCCGCCCCTCCTTTCGCACAGCGCTTCGAGCAGTGCCTGCCCTCCTTGCGTCGGATCGTCGCGCTCGCGGCCACATCCGGAGTGCCGATCCCCGTGTTTGCATCCTCCCTGTCGTACTTCGATCAGATTCGCGCCGAGCGTCTTCCGGCCGCGCTCATTCAAGGGCAGCGCGACTTCTTCGGCGCGCACACCTACCAGCGCATCGACAAGCCGGGAACCTTCCACACCCTGTGGGCTGAAGAAGGTCGTCCCGAGGAGCAATGGGACTGATCCCGAGGAAGAGGCTCCAGAGCGGGGCTGGGCCAGTGAGTGTGGATTCTGATGCTCCGCACAGTCACAAGCAGGGGGGAGATGTCTAGGCCCCTCAGTGTGAGCCGGGATGCTCCGCTTGCAGTGTTTCGTTCTCTCAAGGCCAGACGATCCCGATTGCGAGCGTGGGTGAGCCGTCATTCATCTGCTGTGAATAACGATTCCTAACGTTGGAACTGTCACGAAATCGGCAGATTCACGGCTTCTGGCCCTACGCTGGAGTGCAGACCCAGCTGAAAGGTTGAATTCGTGGCGAGAAACGATGGGAAGAAGAACTGGGACGAGATCATGGGATCTGATCCTTCGAGCTCTCTCCCGCCTAAACCCTCCAATGTCCGGCGCTCAATCATCAATGGGGGCCAGACAGCCCGCTCAAGCACTCTGCCCGGTAGCGCCCCCGAGTTGAGTCTTCCTCCTCTGCCCCCCGAATCATTCGGTGCATCCCAGGAACGGGGTGCCTCAGCTGTAGCGAACTCAGTGAAGGCTGCAGGTAGAACAGCGAAGAAGGCCCCGGCCTCGGCGAAGAAAAAGAGAGGTCTGGGCAAGAAGATCGGCCTCGGTCTCGTCTTCACTTTTCTCCTCGCTTTGATCTCAGCCCTGGCGGCGTTCCTCTACATGTACACGAGCTTGACCGTTCCGGCAGCCTCGGACTTGGCGCTCGCGCAAAAATCAACGCTGTACTACTCCGACGGCTCGACTGAGATGGGCTCACTCGGTGACGTCAACCGAGAAATCATCGACCCCTCAACCCTGCCCGACTACGTCGGCAAAGCGGTTGTCGCATCGGAGGACCGCACTTTCTACAAGAACTCCGGCGTCGACTTCAAGGGTATTTTCCGTGCACTTTTCACCAACGTGGTGACGGGGTCGCGTCAGGGCGGCTCAACCCTCACCCAACAGTACGTCGAACGATATTACGTCGGTGAAACCACCTCTTCTTACAGGGGAAAAGCTGAAGAAGCGGTCCTCGCGATCAAGATCAACCGCGAGCAGTCCAAGGACGAGATCCTCGGCAATTACCTGAACACGATCTACTTCGGTCGCGGCTCCTACGGCATTGAAGCCGCCTCTCAGGCATACTTCGGTCACCCGGCCAGCGAGCTGAGCCTCAGCGAAGCGGCGATGCTCTCGGGAATCATCCCCGCGCCCTCGGCTTGGGATCCGGCTGAGGATCCGGACAAGGCGAAAGACAGGTGGGCGCGCGTCCTCAATCTCATGGTCGAGGACGGGTGGATCAGCCAGTCGGAAGCGGATGCTGCTTCTTTCCCCGAGACGATTGATCCTCTTCAGGTGGAGAGTGAGACTTTCGCCGGTCCCAACGGTTACCTCATTGAGCAAGCTCGTTCGGAACTCATCGCCTCCGGAGCTATCGACGAGACTCAGATCGCCAATGGTGGCCTGAAGATCGTCACGACGATTGACCGGGCGAAGCAGGATGCGGCAGTGGCGGCCGCTGAAAGCATGAAACAGGTCGAGAGCTGGAACCCCGACACCATGCATGTGGCTCTGTCATCAGTCGATCCGAATACGGGGGAGATCGTCGCCGAATACGCGGGTTCGGATTACTTGGAGCGCCAGCAGAACGCCGTGACTCAGGACATCGCGATGGCGGGCTCGACTTTCAAGCCTTTCGCTCTGCTCGCGAATGCGCGTGCCGGCGGTTCGGTGAATGACACCTATTCGGGGCGTTCCCCTCAACGTTTCGACGGTCTGTCGGAGCTTGTGGAAAATGACGGCGGATACTCCTTCGGGAACGTTGATCTCGTCAAGGCGACGAGCTACTCGATCAACACCGCTTATGTCGCCTTGAACAAAGACATTGGACCGGCAGCGACCATGCAGGCGGCGATTGACGCGGGAATCCCGGAGGAGACCCTCGGCCTCGATCGAACTCTCCTCAACGTTCTCGGTTTCGCTTCCCCCCACAATATTGACCTCGCAACCGCCTATTCGACGATCGCGAACGGCGGTGAACGCGTCAACGCGCACATTGTCCGCTCGGTGACTGGTCCAAGGGGCAACGTCATCTACACGGCTCCCACGGATAAGAGTCGAGTGTTCTCCGTCGAGGAGGTCTCTTCGATCATGCCCGCCCTCGAGGCAGTGACGAAGGGGGATGGCACTGCATCATCCGTCTCCCAGGACCTTCGCGGCTTCACAACGGCAGGCAAGACCGGTACCGCACAAGAGCAGCGCGCCGCTCAATTCGTGGCTTTTGTCCCCGGCCTCGTGTCCGCCGTGTCAATGTACGCTTCCGACGAGGACGGGAACTCTGCCCCTCTGCCGAACATCGGGGGACTCGACCAATTCCACGGCGGCGACTGGCCGGTTGATGTGTGGACTCAATACATGCAGACAGCTGTTGAGGGAATGCCTACTGGTGGTTTCGACTGGTATGTGAAGACGAACAGGAATTCGAAGTCTCATAACGATTCCCAAGATGATGCGCAATCAGCAGGCTCCGCAGGAGATTCTTCTGGGCAGGGCTCCTCAGAGCAGGGCTCCGATTCCGGAAGACCGCAGGAAGGCCAACAGCCTTCACAAGGTTCGAATCAGGGGTCTCAGAACCCTGGTCAGAACGGCCCGAATAACCCAGGTGGGAACGCTCAGCCTGGACATGATGGGCACGAGGATGATGATGACGCGGACAACCCTGAGCACAATGAGGGTGGTGGAAACGGCGGAGGGGCAGCGGTCCGGCCTTAGGCTGCGATCTGAGCATGCCCGTATGCCGGTGTCTGTCCCCGGCTCCTGGTTTTCCGTCCTATTCCTGTCGTATGGCGTCGCTTGGTGTCTGGAAAGGTGGAATAGGAGGCAAGGTTTATCTCTGGCTCGAAGGTTGGTGGCGACCTCGATGGGTGGGGGCAGAACTCTGGCTGGATCGTCTCTTGATGAGTAGACCTGGACGTCGCCTCAGCGAGCTTCCAGGCCGAGCTCGTTGAGGCGGGTGAAGGCTGGCTCAATCAGGGCCAAACAAAAGCTGCGGCGGTATCTCGGGTGCTCCAGATCCGCAGTGTCGGCAATCCTGCTCATCGGAAGACCTCGACTCTCGCCACCAGCCCCGTGCACCAAGACGCCAGCCCCATGCGCCAAGACCCCAGTCGGACCACACCCTCATTTGGGAAGAGTCAGATAAGTCCGAAGAGCCAGATTACCCGGCCCAATCCAGGCTCGAGTGTGAAAAAGCCAGGTGAGTGAAGAGGCGGGGTCGCTGTAAGCATGCGATGCTCACAGTGACCCCGCACTGGGATCAGGGGAACTATGGTCACACTCGTCGACGCGAGAGAGCGCCGAGCCCAACGATACTCATGAGACCTGCAGCAAGGAGGAGGGGAAGATTGTCAGCGCCGGTCCTCGCGAGCTCCTTTGTGGCCTTGCCGGAGTGTGGCGAGGCAGAGTTGTTCATGTCGGGGGCCGAGGAAGCGTCAGTTCCTGTGGGAGATGACGAGTTCGTCTTCTCAGCTGCCGTTTTGTTCTTGATGGTGACAGGTGTTTGAGCGGTCTTCTTCGATGTTGTCCCAACAAACTTCACCGTGTGGCTGCCAGCGGGCACGTTGTCGGGCACCACAAAAGATCCGGAGGCGTTGCCGGAAGCATCAGCTCTGATCGTGCCAAGTTTGATCGGGTCGGAGTGAAGCCAGACTTCGACCTCTTCGCCCGGGTCGAAGCCGCTGGCGGAAAGCTCGAGGGGAGCCCCGATCTCAACATCAGATTGAGTAAGCGTGATTCTCGGTTCTGCGGGGGGATCCGAGGGTGTTTCCGGTGCGGGTGGCTCCTCCTGTGAGGTTTCCGGTGTGGATGGCTCCTCTTGTGAATTCGGAAGAACATTCACAATGGAGTACAGCCTCAGGCGGCTGGAGCTGTGAGGCTCAAAAAATGATTCGACAGATGAGCACGTGAAATGAAATGACGCCGGAATCACGCCGGGCTCATCAGGCAAAGTGAAGGTCGCGGTCCAAGAACCGGTATTGACGTCAAGCGTCACATTAGCCGGGGCTGGCAAATCTCCTTGGCGTACGGGATCTTGAAAAAGCATCCACGCTTCGAACCTTGTTGGGAATTCTGCACTACATCCGATTCCGCTGATTGTCAGGGTCTCACCAGCGCGAACAGTGTATTCCTCTTGAGGATCGGTAATGGCGAAGTGTGGATTCTCGCACTGCCCCTCACCGGCGGAACCGGAACTGCAGTAATGATCAACATGAGGCGGATTCGGGTCGATTGTGGCTGCCGAAGCGGCACCCGAGAAGAGAAGGCCGAGCGTCAGCACAGAGCCGAGCGTAAAACGTAAAGATGATGCGAGTCGCATGAAGACAATCCTTTAGAAAACGCGTACAAGGATACTGTCAATCTACAACAAAGCAGGCCCTAAGGAAATGTGCTCAATGGCGAACCGTTCAGACGATCGTGCGCATTGGCCAGCCGATGTCGTTTTCAGGCGCGCGCCTTTCATCCTCGAAAGAGTGTTCTGCCCGTCTGGGTCATTGTGATCAATTTGAGAAAGTGGCCCACCCGGACTCGTCTGCGATGAAAACGAAAACGTGACATATTTGAGCAGCGAGCTCACCTTTGGGCGGAGCAATCGCGAGGCTTGAGCATCGTGTGGATGCGAAAACAATGAAGGGCTCTCGATCCATATGGATCAAGAGCCCCTCATGAAGTTCAGCGACTCGAGGTCATCCCCTTCAAGTCCAGCACCCAGCCTCGCCCTCGTCCATTGAGGCGCAGACGAGACTGTGACGCGGGCGAGGAATCACTCGGCGATGACGCGAACCTTGAGCTTCGCAGTGACCTCCGGGTGGAGATTCACGACGACGGTGTGATCGCCGGTGGACTTGATCGGCGAAGCGATCATGACGCGACGACGATCAATGACCTTGTCGAGCTGAGCCTTGACGGCCTCGGCGATCTGGGCGCCGGAAACAGCGCCGAAGAGACGACCGGAGGTGCCGACCTTGCCGGAGATGACGACAGGAGCGGCGGCCTGGAGGGCGTCGCGCAACTCGCGGGCGTCATCAATGGACTCGATCTCGTGGCGACGACGGGCGGCAGCGATCTCGTCGATCTGCTTTTGCGCGCCCTTCGTCCACTTGGTCGCAAAACCGCGGGGCACGAGGTAGTTGCGGGCGTAGCCGGACTTGACCTCAACGACCTCGCCGGCGTTGCCGAGGTTGGCGACGTCGCGGGTGAGGATGAGCTTAGTGGTAGCCATGCGAATTTCCTTCCCCGATCAGCGGCCGGTCGACGAGTAGGGCAGGAGCGCCATCTCGCGGGCGTTCTTCACCGCACGGGCAATGCGACGCTGCTCCTGGACGGAGACGCCGGTGACGCGACGAGCACGGATCTTGCCGCGATCGGAAATGAACTTGCGCAGGAGCGCAGTGTCCTTGTAGTCGATGGTCTCAATCTTGGCCGACTTGAGGGGGTTGGCCTTCTTCTTGATGGGCTTGTTGCGAAGTTGAGGCTTCGCCATGGTGGTCTCCTTGGATCCGGGCGGACTATTCATCCACCCCAAGATGTGATGTCAGTACGTGCTCGGGTCGGACGTGGCCGACACCGATCAGAACGGCGGTTCGCCGAAGGCGGCGTCACCCTGTGAGGATGCGCGCCACGGATCGTCGACGGTGCCGCCGGCAGGAGCGCCGTAACCGGCATTCGAACCCCCGTAGGAGCCGCCCGCGGGGGCGCCTCCACGGTTTCCACCCTGATAGCCGCCTCGGCCCTGGTCGGAACGCTCATTGCGTGAAACCTGGGCGCGCGCCCAACGGAGAGAAGGGCCGACCTCTTCGACGCGAAGTTCGATGACGGTGCGGTTCTGGCCGTCCTTGGTTTCGTAGGAGCGCTGGACAAGGTTGCCCTGCACGATCACGCGCATGCCTTTGCGGAGGGTTTCACTGATGTTCTCAGCGAAATCATTCCATGCACTGCAACGCATGAAGAGGGCGTTGCCGTCGCGCCACTGTCCGGACTTCGAGTCATACTGGCGAGGCGTCGAAGCGACGGTGAAGTCGACAACAGCCTGACCGCTCGGCGTGAAGCGAAGCTCAGGGTCAGCGGTGAGGTTACCGACGATCGTGATCTGGGTATCTCCGGCCATTTCAACTCCTCGGGCTAAAGGGTGGGTGAGTGTGAGTGAATGCTCAGTGGGCGTCGGGACGCAGGAGCTTGGTGCGCAAGATGGTCTCGTCGAGACCCATGCGGCGGTTGAGCTCGAGCGCGACATCAGGGGTCGTCGTCATGCTGATGACAACGTAGATGCCTTCGGAGCGCTTGAGGATGTCGTAAGCGAGGCGACGCTTGCCCCAGATGTCAACCTTCTCGACCGAGCCGCCGTTGGCGGACACGGGCGCGAGGTACTTGTCCATCGTGGGGGCGACGGTGCGCTCATCGATCGAGGGATCGAGGATCACCATCAGTTCGTAGTTACGCACGGTGAGTACCCACCTCCTATGGTCTTTGCGGTCACGGACGGTCCGTGACAGGAGGGTCATGCGTTCACAGACGAGGGTTCGTCTGCGGTGGAATGCCCTTGCGGGAGCTTGGACAATCCAGGGATCCAGCTTAGTCGTCGCCCAGTGGAGTGCGCCACCCTGTCCGGAGAGTTCTGGGCCACGTCCTGTCGGGGAAGCTTCTGTTTCTCAGACTCGTGGAGTGCTCGAGGCGGGTCGGTGGCGTGTTGAAGGAGTTCTTGCTCGCGCGCTTTGAGGGTGCTCGTGCTTTTGGTGCACTAGTGGAGGGGCGGCGGGGTCTTCTCGGTGTGCGGGTTCTGACTTTGCGTTAGTGGAGGCAATGGCGTGTTTTGGAGGGGTTATATCCCCTCCACTTGTCGCGAACCCCTCCACTTGTCGCGAACCCCTCCACCAAGCACGCGCAGCTCGGGGTTGGCGGTCGATGAGGGCAAGGTCGGACTCCCGGGCTTCATACGAGGCGCTGCGAAACGCAGTCAGCCCTCCCTCAGGGATGAATCCATGGATCCGAGCAGGCCGGAGCGCGACCACCAGGTCCTCCACATATTCGTCGCCAGGCGCGCACCCATGTAGACCAGGGCGTACGCGCCCCATGCTGCCGCGACCACTTCGATACTGCCCGCACCTTCGAGGCGCCACAGCTCGATGAGCCCGAGAACCGGCAAGAATACGAGAAGCTGCCCGATTCCTGCGATCGCGAAATAGCGGTTGTCGCCAGCGCCGAGAAGCACACCATCGAGCGTGAAGACGACGCCCCCCAAAGGCATGCCGACGCAGCAGGCGATGAGTCCCCATCTCGCGATCGGGCTTACCGAGGAACTCGCGTCGAAGAGGAAGGGGATCCACGGCGAAAGAACAGTGATGACAATGCCGAGTACGACCCCGGCTCCCGCACCCCAGATCGTCAGGATCCTCAAGAGCTCCCGGAGTTCGTTGAGCTTCCCGCGCCCGAGGGCGAGGCCCACCATTGACTGGGCGGCGATCGCCAGCGCATCCAAGACGAAGCAGATGAGAGTCCAGACGGCCAGAACAATCTGATAACCCGCAAGAGCCTCAGATCCGAGCTGCGATGCCGACCAGATCGTTGCAAGGCCTGCGAGGCGTAGTGCCAAGCCGCGCACGATCAGAGGCGCACCGTCGAGCGCGGAACGCGCGATGCCGCTGCCGCTCGGACGCAGGGGTGCGCCGACCGATACGGCTTCACGCCTAAGGATCGACAGGTACACGGCCGCCATGAGGAGTTGAACGATTGACGTGCCCAAGCCGGAACCGATGACGCCGAGGCCGAGGCCGAACATCAAGACGGCGTTGAGCCCAATGTTGAGGATGGCGCCGATGCCGGTGATGAGCAGGGGAGTGCGGGTGTCTTGCAGTCCGCGCAGTGTCCCGACAGTCGAATAGCCGATCAGCATGCCGATCAGGCCAGGTGCGCTCGCCCGCAGATAGGCGACGGCCTCGTGCGCGACGGAAGAATCTGTCGTCATGAGTTTGACGAGGGCGGGGGCGAGTGCGGCGAGAAGGACGGCGACGATGAGGCCGAGCAGTGCGGCGAGCCAGGAGGCGTCGATTCCGGCGCGGATCGCGCCTCGTCGGTCCTTGGCGCCGAGTGCTCGAGCTGTGAGCGAGGTTGTGGAATACGCGAGGAAGATGAACAGGATGGTGAGAGTTTGGAGGATCTGGGAGGCGAGGGACAGGCCTGCGAGTGAGGCTGTTCCCAGGTGGCCGATCATCGCGGAGTCGATGAGAGTGAAGAGAGGTTCGGCGACGAGTGCACCGAGAGCTGGGACCGCCAGTGTGAGAATTTTCCTGGTCAACCCAGGTTTAGCTTGTGTGTTGGAGGTGCTCTCAGGAGCAGGAAGCGAAGCTTCAAGCTTCACTTGAGAGTTAGGGGATGGGCTATCGGTTCCGTCCACGAATGTGGCCTCCAATTTCAATCCACAATCTGTGTACACACTTGTGGACAAGTCTGTCATCGGGGGAATGGCATGAATCTGCCGTGAAAAGTCCGAGGGGTTTTCACGGACGCAGCGCAACACACACCGAGCGTCCACAGGGGATGTGGACGACGCGCCATGTTATCCACACGCCATCCCCAGGTTATCCCCATTCGAGTTCAGATCGAGAGTGGGAGTTCTCGCGTCGAGACGATACCCTCGCGTGTGCGCGTGACCATGGATTCAGGGTCTGACGCGGACTCGCAGTGAGGAAAGGCGCTCAAGCCACGCCCCTTTCCTCAAGGTGGTGAGCCGCATTCTCGCGTGCGTCGACTGTAGAGAGGATCATCGTGGCGGAAGATTTTGATCGCACACCACCACAGGACATCGACGCGGAAATGTCGGTCCTCGGATCGATGATGCTCACCACTGATGCGATCGTTACTGTCACAGAGGAGATTCGCGGTTCCGACTTCTACATGCCGAATCACGAGATCATCTTCGATGCGATCGTGGACCTCTTCGGTCAAAACGAACCCGCCGACGCGATCACTGTTGCAGGGTATCTGCAGCGCGAAGGCACTTTGTCCAGGGTCGGTGGCGCCCCCTACTTGCATACCCTCATCGCTTCGGTGCCGACTGCGGCGAACGCTGGTTACTACGCGCGCATCGTTCGTGAGCGCGCGATCATGCGTCGCCTTGTCACTGCGGGCACGCGCATCGTCCAACTCGGTTACGCCGAGGCCGGTGGCGAGGTCGAAGAGATCGTCGAACAGGCCCAATCCGAGATTTATGCGGTCTCTTCGGAACGCACCGCAAGGGACTACGTCGCCGTAGGCTCTATGACTCATGAGCTGCTCGAACACCTTGAAGACATTGAGAAGTCCAAAGGCAAGCTGCAAGGTGTTCCCACGGGATTCAAGGAGCTTGACGACCTGACACAAGGGCTTCGTGGCGGTCAGATGATTATCGTTGCCGCCAGACCCGCCATGGGCAAGTCCACTCTCGCCCTCGACTTTTGCCGATCGGCCTCGATCAAGCATGGGATCACATCCCTGGTCTTCTCCCTTGAGATGAGTCAGCAGGAGATTGCGATGCGAATGCTCGCTGCAGAATCAGGAGTGTTCCTGTCCAAGATGCAGGCGGGCTCGATGAATGACACCGACTGGAAGCGTGTCGCCAGAACGATGGAGAGAGTCTCCGACGCCCCCTTGTATATCGACGATTCACCGAATATGACGATTACGGAGATTCGTGCGAAGTGTCGACAGCTCAAGCAGCAGCACAACCTCGGCCTCGTGGTGATCGACTACCTGCAGCTCATGACGAGCGGCCGACAGGTCGAGTCTCGTCAGCAGGAAGTCTCAGCCATGTCGCGTAATCTCAAACTCCTCGCGAAGGATATTGGAGTTCCGGTGGTTGCCGTCGCGCAGCTCAACCGAAACTCCGAGTCGCGCAATGACCGCAAGCCGATGATGTCTGACCTGCGTGAATCTGGTTCGCTGGAGCAGGATGCGGACATCATTATGCTGCTGCATCGTCCCGATTATTACGACAAGGAAGACCGTCCAGGAGAAGGCGACATCATTGTCGCGAAGCACCGTAATGGTGAGACTGCAGTAATCCGCACCCTCTTCCAGGGTCACCTCTCGCGTTTCGTCAACTACAGCGGTCGCGAAGAGCCGCACAATACGCGACAAGACTGAGCGTCGCGCGCCTCTGCGTGTGCCGATCCGCTGAGGGGTAGGAGGGGCGTGAGGCTTGGCGTGCGATGGGGGCTGTGGTGCTGAGTGGAGGCTGTGACGACAAGTGGAGGGGTGATATCCCCTCCACAATTCGTCAACCCCTCCACTGATGAGGCTATCCCCATCGGAGTTTTGGCTTGTGTGGAGAGAGTCGGATCGACTGTGTCGATTGAGGAGTCTTCTCTTCCGATGTCTTGCTTGAGGATTCTCCTGTTCCAATTTCGGGGCTGAGACCTGAAGGAGGATGAGGGTGGCACGGGTTCCACATCGATAGGAGAAAAATGGCAGAGCGAAGGCCCGCAATGGAGCTAGCGGCAGAAATGTCTCTACAGGATTGACGTCTTTGGGCGCAATTGCGGTGGGTGTCATGGGGTGAAAAGGCAAAAGAAAAAGCGCGACGTCACAGGCGTCGCGCTCGTCATGCGGGGGCGCGCTGCGTGGCGCGCCCCGGATTATCGGTTCAGTTCTTCTCGTTGCGAATCGCGTAAGCGGCGGGAGCGAAGAGAACAGCGGTGAGGCCAACGAGAGCAGCGATGACAGCCGAAATGGTCGAGGAGGCGTTGACGGCGGCGAAAACACCGAGAACGGCGAGGAGGACAACGGCGATGATGACGCCCGCAGCGTTCGCCTCGCCTTGCCAGCTGGCGACGGCGATTTCAGACTTCACGATGTTGTTCATGGGGTTCTTCTTTCGAGTCAGTGCGCGAAGCACTGACTGTGCCCCGCACAGCAGTGTGTCAGTGTTGCATCCCCGATTCCGGAAACGTTTCCATCCCCTCGGATCAGCGGTTATAACGTTACCAGCAGCACCAATTCCCTATCCATCTTTGCGCCTGATTTCACATGCTCACATTCACTGATCCGAGCCTGTGATGAGGCTCGTTACGGCTTTGGAGTTTCGAGGCCCATGATGCGCCGTGATCCGAGTGCCTGGGTACCTCTTTGATCCGAGTGCCTGGGCGCCTCTTTGCGAGTCGCAATCGTCGCTCTGAATGGAGTCGCAGTCTTCGCTCCGAAGAGGAAAATCCCCTCGGCGCGTGGCGCGAGGGGATGGTGATCCTGTTTTCTGCCGTCAAAAGGCCGATGTGACTAGGCCTTGGTCGGCACGGAGCCTGTTTGACAGGGACCTTGATCGACACACATGCCTGTCAAGCGGATTAGGCGCTTGTCAGCACAGGCGCGTGCAGCCTGGAGCCCTTGCCGAATCAGACGCGGACGGCATCAGAACTGGAAGAGATACTCAGGCGAGACGCTGGATGTTCTCCGCCTGAAGGCCCTTGGGGCCCTGAGTGATGTCGAACTCGACCTGCTCGCCCTCGAAAAGGGTACGGCGGCCAGATTCTTGAACAATGTTGGAGAAGTGAGCGAAAACGTCGGCGGAGCCATCGCTGGGGGTGATGAAGCCGTAGCCCTTTTCGTCGTTGAACCATTTCACGACACCAGAAGTCATGGTGTTTCCAATCTGCAGGCCCATTCGGGCGTTTCTCCGGCCCAAGTCGGGTTCCGGGATAGTGATCGAAGCTCCTGCAAACACCGACGAGCGAGTATCGCAATGAATCCGAGTTACTACGGCGTCAACGCTACAGCATGGGGGAGAGTCTCACGTCGTCACTACGGGCCGATCAGGACACACTTGCACGACCTACCTGTGCTCCACGTCGCGGATATCACCGAGGATGATCCGATCAACGAGGCCGGGGGTGGAATCTTTGACTCGTGTAGGGCTTGCTGAAAGAGATTACCGACGAATCCCAAAGGCTCTCTCGAGGGTCTGAAGCGAGGGATCGCTTGAACTGAGTCCATGCGCTGTTGAAAAGCTCGAGATTGTGGTGTTGGGGAGCGAGTGATCCGGAAAGAGACCGGAGGTGAATAAGACCGGTGCGAGCAAAGAATGGTGCGGGCTAGGCCCAGTGTGAACTGAGATGGAGACGGGTGAAGGCCTGTGTGAACTTGGGACCGCGGGGACGAAGATCATTGCGAGTTGAGGGTGAGGTGGGTGAAAGCCTGTACCAAGGAGAGTCGAGGTAAAGGAAAGGGGAGTGGGCTCAGGCCATGTGAAAAAGGCGACCCACAGGTTCAACCGGGAAGGCTTCTTATGAGTAGCTCAATGCTGCTGCTTCATCGCGCATAATGCACTGAGTTTCCCGCAGAATCTTGCGGGAAAACTGGTGCGCGAGGGGGGAGTTGAACCCCCACCCCATCACTGGGACACGGACCTGAACCGTGCGCGTCTGCCTATTCCGCCACTCGCGCGTGCGTTGAAAGGTTACGGGGGAGGAGGTGAGCACGTCAAATGAGAGCGCGTTTTCGGACGGATCTGCGCTCACGATCCGCCAAGATCAACGAGGACGTGGGCGGCGATGATCCCGGCGAGTGCGAGGGCACTCAGCACGGCAGCGACCCCGTCATTGAGACCCAGACGCAGAGGCTCTGTGGTCAGGGGATCAAGACCTCCGCGCATCGACATTGCTCTACCGGTGTCGCGGGCAGAACGAGAAGCCGCTGAAAGGACCGCGGTCGTCACGTCAACACCAAGGCGGAGGGAAGAACGAAGGCCCATGCGCGTCCATTCGCCGCCCATGCGGAGTTTCGCCGCGTCAACGACTGCTTGTGACTGCTCTGCGAGGACGGGCATCGCCGTGAGTGCAAGCCCCATGATGCGCGCCCATTCATCGACAGGAGCTCCCAAGAACCGCAAAGGTGAGATGAGGCGACGCAGAGCCTGAGCGATCCTCGCGGTCGAAAAAGTCCACAAGAGCAGGGCGCTTCCCCATAGGAGCACGAGTGAGAGCGCAATGAGACGAACGAAGATGAGGATCCCACCATCAATCGATGCGCCGATCATGCCGCCGATGAGCCCCGACCAGAACCATATGGGTGGAATCGGGACCGCCGAGAGGGGAACGCGCCCGAAGATGCTGGCAAGAAGGAGGAGGAGCGCAACGATCCCGAGGGTCGGCCATTTCGGCCACACCAGCACGAAGGTGGTGAGGAGTGTCCACGCGAGGATCAACACTTCGGGTTGGACCCTCGACAGGGGTGAGGACCAGGGCAGGAGGCGCGGCATGAAGAAGCCGATTCGGCGACGCTCCTTGGGTTTCGGGCGTTTTGCGAAGTCCCTGGCCCTTGTGGGTCGGCTCCCCCCACTCGCTCCTCCCTCGGTCCCGGCCTCAGCCTTGTTGGGCGCGACTTGGGTGCTTCCAGCCTCGGCCTCAGCCTTGTTGAGCCCGGCCCCGGCGCTTCCAGCCCCGGCCTGAGCCCTGTCGGCCCCGGCCCCGGCCATGTTGGGCCCGACCTGGGTGCTTCCAGCCCCGGCCTCGGCCCTGTCGGGCTCGACCTGGAATCTAAAGCCGACGTTCTCGCCCTCGGATCGGCCTTCCCCGGCGACGCGGCCTCCCATCCGACTCAGAGGCGATTCTTGAGGTTCCTCGTGGCTCATGAGAGAACCCCCTTGTCCAGGTGAAGCCTGCGATCGCACAGGGCTTCCAAACCTTCGGTGTCGTGCGAGATAACGACGATCCCAAGCCCCCGAGCTTTCCTCTGGTCCAACACGCGCACAAGAGTTTCCCGAGAATCCGCGTCCAGGCCGGCCATGGGCTCATCGAGGACGATCACCTTCGGGGAAGCAGCGAGAAGACCCGCGAGGGCGACCCTGCGCTGTTGTCCACCGGAGAGCTCATCGACGCTCTTCGAAGATAAAGAAGGATCGAGGCCGACCTCCGCGAGAGCTGAAGCGAGGAGATACTCCGCTTCCACAGGATTGAGGAAAGCCCCTTTCCTCGCGCTTGCGCCTCGATGAGGATGTCCCGAAGCGCTCGTGCCGACCAAGGGGCCGAATCCCGCGGCGGAGAGAATATCGAGGCCAACGCTCGGGCGTTGCAATTGGAGGCGGGCGAATTGGCGAGACAGGGCGACCTCGCCGACGCGCAAGTGCACCGGCTGTGAACCGAGAGTGCATCGTCCTCGAGACGGCCTCATCAGGCCGGTGAGGATTCTCGCGAGGGTCGACTTGCCCGAACCATTCTCGCCGGTGATGAGGATCGATTGGCCGGGGGAGACGAAGAAGGACACTTCGGAAAGGACCTCGCGCTCCCAGGGCGTGCCGGGGTTGTAGGCATGCCCGAGGCCGCGCGCCCACAGGTGCTCGACCTCCCCATGATCAGAGGGCGAACGAGGGCTGAGGCGAAGGCTTGGAGGTGCTTGAGTCTCTGGCATGTATGCGCGCGAGGGCTCTTTCGCATCGCCCCTGCTCGCAGGATCACGGTGACCCTGTGTGTAGGCGCGCGTCGGCTCTTGAGAGGCAAGCGCTCCGAAACGAGGACGATGGGGAACGCTGGGAAATGCAGTTTTCGCGGCCTGCACATCTGCCATGGCATCGGCCTCTGCCGTGGCTTGCGCATCTGCGCTGAGCACTGAGGTCTCCCGCGCAGCCTCGGCTTTTGAGGCTGCTAGTGGCGCAGAAGGAGGGGGAAAGGCTGAGGGGAGCGGAGGCGCAGAGGGAAGCGAATCCGCAGAGATAAGTGAATCAACAGAGGCAAGCGAATCCGTTGATGGGAGAGGAGGCGCAGAAGGAACAGACGAGGCTGAAACAGGCGCAGAGGAATCCTCAACGACTCGTCCCCCTTCCAAACGGATCACACGCTCGGCACAAGCGGACTCAAGCGGATCGTGGGTGATGTGCACGACCGCGGTCCCCTCAGCCGCCAATCCCCGAAGAATCCCCAAAAGCTGGACCCGCCCGGCCGGGTCGATCATCGCGGTTGACTCATCGGAGATGAGGAGCTTCGGTCGTCTTGCGAGAGCACCCGCGAGAGCAAGGCGCTGCAATTGCCCACCAGAAAGACGACGCGTCTCCGAGTCTTCCAATCCCGATAAACCGACCCTCGCAAGAAGCGCGGGAAGATCAACAGAGCTGCGCTCTTCGGGACTCATCCCCCAGTAGATGTCCTCAACGACAGTGGTGCCCAGGAACTGCAACTCACTCCTTTGAGCGACGAGGGCGGTGCCGCCGAACTCCCCAAGTCCTGCCCGTCCAGGGCGAAGCACTCTTCCCGAACTCGGTTCTGCGCCTGCGAGCAACAGAGCCAGAGTCGACTTCCCGGAGCCGTTCGGCCCGAGGACGACGGTGAACCCCTCATCGATCCGCACGGAAAGATCAGTCAAGGCCGCTTCGTCGGCGCCCGGATAGGTGAAACCCACGCCCTCCAATTTCAAAGGAAGGGGCGCGATCTGTGAAGCCGGACTCGTGGAATCTGAGGCTTCGGGCGCGAAGAGAGGATCCCATTCTCGAACAATGTCAATGCGTCTCAAAACCCTCGTGAGAAGCCAATATGCGGCGAGCGCGAGCAGGAAAACCCACAGGCCCGAGGATGCGGGGATCCACGTCCACCAGTATTCGAGCATGAGCTCGACCCATGAGCGCGCCAATTCGACTGAAGGGGCGAGCGTGGGCACACCCTCCAGCACAGTGAAGTAGCCGTTCATTGAGGTGCGCGTCGAGTCGAGGAGGAGGGTGCGTGACTCTTCGAGGACGCTGAGCACACCCCAGGTGATGGCGGCGCCTACGACCCCGATGCCGAAAGCCGTGAGGAACACGAGAAAACTGCCCGCACCCTTGCGGTGTAGAAAACCGACGACCCAGCCGACGAGGACGGTCTTCGTCACCGCCCACGCCGTCGGCAATCCCCCCACACCCGCTGACATGAGGATCGAAACGATGAGGGCTGCGAAGCTCGCCCTCGTACGCAAACGAGAGCTGATCATCGCGATCGGAATGGCGGCGGCGACCTGGAAGAGAAGAGTGAAGATGGGGAGCGCAGATCCGAGGAGCCCGAGGACGACCGTCAACCCTGAGAGGATGCCTGCGGTCGCGATCTCCACGGGCTCAAGGGGGGATCGTCGTTTCGCCATACTCCCAGTGTGCCGGGTCGACCCGGGATCGGCACATCCTCGCTCAGGAGCACACGCCACCTCCTAGCAGATGAAGCAGAGCTGCGCCGTCCTCGCCGCCAAGTGGGCTGAAGAGTTGAAGAAGCCCCCAAGCCTGTGAGGAGTGACATACCCTAGTGGGCGTCAGTGACAGAAGAGACAACGAGGTCTTGACCAGTGCCCCGCACCAAACGCTCGCACATTCAGGTGAACCCGCGCTCCGCGCAGAACATGACGACTCGTCAGAAGAAGCCGCACGGGCCAAGCCCCGTGAAACTCTTCGGACAGATCGGCGCACTCGTCGCAATCATCATCTTCCTCTTCGTTCAACTCCCCGGCCTGGGAGTCGAAGGTTCGAGGATGTTCGGAATCTTCATCGCCGCGATCCTCCTGTGGGTCACCGAAGCGGTCCCATTGGCCGCAACCGCGACCCTCGTGATCTTCCTCGAAGTCCTCTTCGTCTCCGACCATGCGATCCTCCACGTCGCTGAAGATGCCCCCAAGTACACGAGCTTCTTCGGGGCCCTCGCGAACCCGGTCATCATCTTGTTCCTCGGCGGCTTTATGGTGGCCGATGGTGCAGCGAAGTACAAGGTCGACCGGGCCCTGTCCGCCGTCCTGCTCCGCCCTTTCCTCGGCAAACCCCGATCAACGGTCATGGGAGTCATGCTCATCACCGCTGTCATGAGCATGTTCATGTCGAACACGGCAACAACCGCGACCATGTTCGCCGTCATGATGCCCGTCATCATGGGCCTGCCCGAAGGGCGGGCGCGCACCGGCATCGCCCTGTCGATCCCCGTCGCCGCGAACGTCGGCGGCATGGGCACGCCCGTCGGCACTCCGCCCAACGCGATCGCCCTCGGAGCTTTACAAAGCGCCGGAATCTCCGTCACCTTCCTCGACTGGATGCTCGCCGCCGTACCCCTCATGCTCATCACCCTCGCGATCTCTTGGGGATTCATCGCCTGGCGCTACATCCCCAAGGACGCCGTCTTCAGCATCGACACGAGCGCGAAGTTCGACACGAGCCGCAACGCGAAGATCTTCTACGCGACCGCACTCGTCACGATCCTCCTGTGGATGACCGAGGCCCTCCACGGGGTTTCGGCGAACATCGTCGGATTCCTTCCCGTCGTCGTCCTCATGCTCACGAAAGTCATGAGCGGCGACGACCTGCGAGCCCTCGACTGGCCGGTCCTCTGGCTCGTCGCCGGAGGCATCGCCCTCGGTTCGGGCGTCGGCGCGACCGGCCTGGACAAGTGGCTCCTCGGCTCAATCCAATGGGGCGCGATCCCGACAATCATCCTCCTCCTCGTTCTCGCCCTCGTCGGCTGGGTGACCTCGAATGTCATCTCCCACTCCGCATCCGCGAACCTCCTCGTCCCCATGGGCATGGGCCTGGCCGCAACGATTTCCACTCCCGCCGCGGAAATCGCGATCGTCCTCGCTCTGGGATGCTCACTCGGCATGTGCCTGCCGATCTCGACCCCGCCGAACGCGATCGCCTACTCGACGGGCACGACCCCGACTCGTGAAATGGTCATCGTCGGCGTCATCGTCGGCATCATCGGTGTCCTGCTCCTCTCCTTCGTCGCACCCCTCACCTGGGGTCCGCTCGGGGTGATCTGAGATGAACGAGGAACGGGGTCTCGCTCCCCCTGAGGATCGGCGCGAGGACGTGTGGGAGAAGACGAACGTGCGCCACGGCGGACACCGGGTCGGCCACAGCCTCCACATCCTCGTGATGGGAGACGACTCGCGGGGCCTGGCCCGAGCGCTCACCGAAGACATGGCACTCGCATTCCCGAACCTGTGCCTCGACCGGATCGACGGACCCGAGGACCTCATCCACTACGACTCGACCCTCAAAGCCGACGACCACGTCGTCCTCGGGCTCGTCACCTCCGAGGTCGAAGACATTGATACCGCCCTCGAACTCGTTGAGGAGCGGCCGATTCTTGCGCCGACGAATTGGCTCGTCGTCACCGATGAAACCACCCACTCCGATCTTGCGCGCTCAACGACCTCCGGTCGACTCGCCTCCCTCGTGTCGGTCCCCTGGACGGTCGAACTGCTCATCGGCCAGTCCTATTCGGCGATGGTCAACCACCTCAAAGGAGAGGGGCGCACGCCAGAAGAGATCCTCGAACTCATCGGTGAAGCCCCTGCGAACGCCATCCAAGGTCCGATCCTTGAAGGCCTCGACCTGAAGGAGGAACAGGTCGTGCGCCTCCTTTTGGAAGGCGTTGAGCGAGTCCTGGGGCATCGTCCTCGACTCGTGATCCCTACGGGCACAGAACTTGCCGTCCAGGGTCAGCCCGTGCGCGCAGTTCACCTCGTTCTCGCTGGCGACGTGTCCTTGCACCGTGACGGGTTGCGAGGAGAGGTCCTCGCGCACCATGCGACATCCGGGCCGTTGATCGGTCTCGTGTCTCTGGCCCGCGGTGAAAACGCGTTCTTCACAGCTGTGACGACCTCGACCGCGAGAGTCGTTCGCCTGACGAACGAACAGTTGGAGATTGCGCTGCTCAGAGAGCCCGCGCTCGCAGCGCCCCTGGCGGCCCTCGCCATCCAATCCCTTACTCGCCGACTTATGCGCGCCGAAGACCTCCACTTGGAGAACGCCCTCCTCGCCGCCGATCTTGAAGCGCAACGCACAGCCTTGGAGAAGGCACTCGAGGACCTGCGGGCAACGCGCGAGCAACTCGTGGAGAAAACCCGATTCGCGATGCTCGGCGAACTGTCCGCAGGGATCGCACACGAACTCAACAACCCTGTGACTGCCCTCGCACGCGCAGCTGAACACTTAAGCGAGGACGTGGACAGGGTCCTTGCTGCCGTGGCCCCACTCTCGCAGGCCCGCGAGGCCATGCATCGGGCACTCGAATCCTCACCGCGACCCACCTCCGAGGAGCGCGAACTCGTGAAACTCCTCCTCCCCGAGGTCGGCGGGGACAGGCGCCTGGCCAGGCGGCTCGTCCTCGCGGGAGTTGATGATCCTGTGCGCGCCCGAAGTTTTGCCCAAGCCGGCGAGTCCACAGTTGAGGTCCTCGAATCGGGGGCGAGGATCGGCTCCTCCCTCCGCTCCGTCCTCGCTGCCGCTGAGCGGGTCATCGACTTGACTCGTTCCCTGAAGGGATATGCGCGTCCGGATGCTGCAGATTTTGAAGCCGTCGACGTGTCCGCAGGTATTGACGATGTTCTGCGCCTGACCGACTACCGGCTCCGCGGGGTCGAGGTCATCCGAGAGGGCGGGCCACTTCCCCCTGTTCTCGCCCACCCCTCGAAGCTTCAACAAGTGTGGACGAACCTCATTGTGAATGCGGCAGAGGCGATTGAGGACGAAGGCGAAGACCTAGAGAAGCGGCGAAAGGCCGGAGAAGAGGCGCTTTTCGCCCGTGGAACCGCCCCCGCGCAGATCCGGATCCTCCTTGAAGACGAAGGGACGTTCATCCGCGTCACCATTGAAGACAATGGCCCGGGAATCGCCCCCGAGATCGTTGAGAAGATCTTCGAACCGCATTTCACGACGAAAGCCGGTCGAGTCCGCTACGGGCTCGGCATGGGAATGTCCATCGTCCACTCAATCGTCTCCGACCACGGCGGCCGCCTCACGGTCGAATCCCAACCCGGGAGGACGCGCATGATCGTCCGCCTTCCCGCGATGAAGCACGAGAAAACGCCCAAGGAGGAAACACGATGACCCTTGCGATCCTGTCACTCGAAGACGAGGCGAACGTCCGCGAAGCCCTCGAACGCGACCTCGATGACTTCTGGAGGCACGTGCGCCTCGAAGTCGCTGATGATGCTGATGATGCGTGGAGCGCCGTCGAGGACATTGTTGCCGACGGGGATGAGCTCGCCCTCGTCCTCTCTGACCATCGCCTGCCCGGAAAGTCCGGCGTCGACTTCCTCGTGGAGCTCGTGAAGGACCCGCGTTTTTCCTCGACGAGGACGGTACTCGTCACGGGCCAGGCGGACCAGGATGACACGATCCGCGCACTCAACGAGGCGGGACTGGACCATTACATTGCCAAGCCCTGGGACCCGGTGAATCTGCAGGAGGTTGTTCGACACCAGCTCACGGATTTCGTCCTCGAAGCGGGGATCAATCCGCTGCCCTACCTTCCGGTCCTTGACGGTGTGCGTGTCATGGAGGCGATCCGCTAGGCGCGACGCTGAGGCCTTGGGGGCGATGTGGGTGAAGCGCGACGGGTGCGAAGAGCGAGGCGACCTGTCAGCGGGGCTCGGTCAGCCGGCGTTCTGATCGAAACAGAAAGCCGGGCCCTCAAAACCAGAAGCGCCGAGGATCGCGAAGATCTCATCCATGAGCCTGACCGGGGTCGTCTGACCGGAGGCGACCTCCTCGTGGCGGACTTCGATCGCCGCCATCCCATTGAGATCGTGCACTGGCTCCGTGTCGAAACGCGAACCCAGGAGGATGTTCGCCTCTTCCAGGTCCTCGGGCGAGCCGAAGAACCAGGTTGTTGCGGTGCGCCGACCCTCGACCTCGCCGACCCACATGTGCGTTAAGAGGATGCGGCGGCCTTCGCGGGGGAAAATCGAGCCGACGCGGGAGAATAAGGCGATTGAGCCCGAGCCCGGACCGAGGGAGTCCTCGAGCAGCGCATAAGCGTAGGCGCCGATGCCGCGCAGGGTCAGGGCATCAGCGAGCTGGCCGAGGATCTCATCGCCGAAAGGCTCATCCTGGAAGTAGATGCCTTCACCGCGAATCGGATCGCCAGAACCGAGGATGGAGATCTCGAATCCGGCGGCGGCGAGTGCTTCGCGCACCGCTTCAACATCGTGCTCGGGGAAAGGATGGAGCACAGCGGCGTTGGAGCTGTGACGCTCGATGAAGACGTAGGTGGGAAAGCCGGGGGAGCGAGGCATGACTCCATCGTAAAGCGATGTTCGTCAAGCGACGCTCCCCGGCCTCGAACTCCGGGGTGTCCCCTGTGAACACCCCGGGCTCATTGAGTTTCACTTCACTCCAATGCGAAACCCTGCTCGTTGAGGACCTCAAGGATCGGGGAGACATGAGCGCCGGCCACACCGATCGTAGTGCGCACCAAAGTGGAGAAGGACTCGGTGCGCTTCGAGGTGTCGCGCATGTCGTAGTAGTCGGTGATGATCTCGTCATAGTCGGCGATCAGCTCCGAGTAGGAGTCGACCTTCGGGTAGGAGTTCTCAGCGACGATGACCGACAGCGGCAGACGCGGCTTGAACTGGGGCTCCTGATCCGGGTGCCCCACGAGGAGGCCGAGGACGGGGAAGGTGAGTTCGGGCAGGCCGAGGGCTTCGATCACTGCACGCGGATCGGCGTGGATGGAGCCGAGATAGCAGGTGCCCAGGCCCATGGACTCTGCGGCGACGACGACGTTCTGCGCGGCCAGGAGCGCGTCATGCAGCGCGGTCAGCAGCAGGTTCGTGCGATGCAGGGGCGCATTGTCGACCCCGCCTTCTTCTCGGATGCGCGAGTTGCGGTACTGGTCTGCCACGAAAACGAGGAGTTCACCGCGGGTGCCGCCCACGTAGGGCTGTCCCGATGCGGCGTGCAGGCGCTCGCGGACGACGGGGTCGGTGACGCGGATGATTGTGGTCTGCTGCAAGAAGGAAGAAGAGGCGGTGTGTCGGGCGACCTCGTAGAGGGTCGTGAGCTCATCTTCGGTGAGGGGCTCATCCGTGAAGGCGCGGATTGTGCGGTGGCCCATCTGGGCTTCGATCGTTGAGTTCTCGATGGGCGCGCTTTCGCGCTTGTTCAGGGAGTTCATGCGTCTTGTCCTTTCAATCGGGCTGGCGCCCAATACGCAGTATGGGAGATGTGATGCGGGGTGTGGATGCGGGTGCGGCCACCCCTGGGTAGCTCCATTGTCACCCCCAGCATGGGCCTGTGGGGCCTCTCGGGCGAGATGGCTTCGACACGAAGGGGCTGAGCTCAGAGTCCGTCGTATCCACAAGGAGATGAAGTTATCCCCAGGTGTGTACACACCTGGGGATAAACAACAGACGTGTAATTCACAGCCTTCTCGCGCCGTGAAAACCGCCTAAAACAGCCGAAAACTAGCTGAGCACACCGAAAAGCACCTTGTAGATGAGCGTGATGAATGCACACATGCCAAGGAAAATTGCCCCGGTCATCAACATGGCCTGAGACTCTTGCTCCTTCGCCGTTATCCCCCCTTTCGCCCGACCCTGGCGGATCAAGAGGAAAGCGACGAGGGCGCCGACGATCAGGCCGCCAAGGTGGGACTGCCAGGACACATTCGACGCAATGAAGCCATACGCCAGGTTGGCCGCCACGAGTACAAGGACCGCCCTCGTATCCATGCCCGCCTCACGCTGGACAACGAAAAGTGCGCCGAACAGGCCGAACACCGCGCCCGAAGCTCCGACCGTCGCCGTATAGACCGTGGAGGGCTGGACCAACACCCACATGAGGACGAATGCGGAACCGCCGATCGCAGAGAGCAGATAGATCGCCGCGAAACGCCAATGCCCGAAGATCTTCTCAAGGGGAGAACCCACCCAGTACAGGGCCAACATATTGAGGAAGAGGTGGACGATTCCGCTGTGCAAGAAGGCCGTGGTGAGGAAACGCCAGGGCTGAATAGCTGCAAATGCTGGACTGAAGAGAAACAGACGTTCAACACTGGGGAGCATGAAGCCCACGAGTGCGAAGAAGGCGCACAGTCCGATCAGAGTTTTCGTCACGCCCGGAGTGGCCGAAGAGCGGGAAAAAGTCGGCGTACCTGCGCAGTCCACGCACAGGGCGCGTACCTCCGTCGGAACCAGGCAGGCCACGCACATCGGTCGATTGCACCTCTTGCAGTAATCGACCGATCTCACGCCGGGATGGCGCGGGCATTGAGGCGCGGAGGAGGGATCGGAACGTTGACCGTACTGGGGTACCGACATGGCGTTCTCCTTGCGGGGAATGATTCGACACAACACATCGACGAGGACGATGCCGGGGCGAGGCGCAGGCCTCGCCCCGTGGATCGCGCTCTGCGAAAGATCACTCGGAGATGGTCACCGATTCGATGACGACATCTTCGACAGGACGATCATTAGCGCCGGTCACAACTGCGGCAATCGTATCGACGACATCCTTCGAAGCCTGGTCGACAACCTTGCCGAAGATCGTGTGCTTGCCGAAAAGCCACTGAGTCGGGGCGACGGTGATGAAAAACTGAGAGCCGTTCGTACCGCGACCCATGCGCTTGCCCGCGTTCGCCATCGCGAGAACATAGGGGGAATCGAAGGTGAGCTCAGGGTGGATCTCATCATCGAACTGGTAGCCGGGGCCACCGGTGCCAGTGCCGAGGGGATCGCCGCCCTGGATCATGAAACCGGAGATCACGCGGTGGAAGATCGTGCCGTCGAAGAGCGGACGGGAGGTCTTCTGACGGGTGTTCGGATCAACCCATTCGCGTTCGCCACGGGCAAGGGTCACGAAATTATGGACCGTCTTGGGAGCGTGGTTCGGGAAAAGTTCGACGAGGATATCGCCCTTATTCGTATGCAGTGTTGCTTCCATGCCTCTCATCGTCCCAGATTCACTCTTATCGGGCACGAGCTCGGCGCACCGAGAGTGCTTCAGTGGGCTGCAGATCACACAGCTTCGTAGCACAATAGGACAAGACGGCGCATCCGCGCCGAACCCCATCTGACGGATTCGGAGACATCATGGCCAATACGCCGAACTTCGATGCGGACAAGCTGCGCACCGAGGCGCTTCAGCTTCGCGACGCCGTTGCCGTTACGGCTGGTCGCATGGCCGTTAAGGCCGCCGACCTCGCTGAGCAGGGAGTCGACTGGGCGGCACCTCGCGCCCAGGCCGCCCTGGAGACCGCGATCGAAAAAGCCACACCCGTCGTCGAGGACGCAAGCGAGCGAGCTCAGGCCGCCGTTGAGCGCGCTCGTCCTGCTCTTGAGCACGCGCGCGCCGAGCTTGTTGACGACTATCTTCCGCGCATCAACCGTGCAGTCCACGAGGGCGCCGAAGCACTCAACACTGAGGGAGCACTCGTTGATCGCGCCCGTCGCGCCACGAAGGTTTCGCAGGCAGCGCTCCTTACCTCGACGAAGGCGCTTCGTCCGAAGAGGCGCTTCCTTCGCGCTATCGGATGGACTGCTCTCGCGGGCACTGTCGCCGGCGTCGGTTATGTCCTGTGGAAGCGCAGTCAGCCGATCGAGGACCCCTGGGCTGAAGAGTACTGGGCCGACCTTGAGACTGATTCCTTCGTCCCAGCTACTGAGGCTGAGGAGATCGGCGACTTCCCCAAGGAGTAGGTCGAGGAGTATCACGACGAGCGTGAATGCTGCGTTTGGTGAGCTCTCCCTCGTGTGAATCGCATCGTGTCCGGGCGTTGAGCCCGCAGACGCTGGAGGCCCTGACGGTTCCGTCAGGGCCTCCAGCATGTGTTCAGCCATGTGAGGTGAAGACCCGACTCGACTCGGAACTCGGGGGAGGCTGCGGTGAAAACCAGCGCAGCCTCCCCCGAATCCTTTAGCCCTGAAGAAGCGTCCGCTGAGGCGCGGAGAATCGTCCGCTTAGCCGTTAAGGAGCGTCCGCAGGACCTGGCCGACGCCGTCCTCGTTATTCGAAGGAGCCACGAAACGCGCGGCCTCGATAACATCAGCGTGAGCGTTGGCCATCGCGAAGGACCACTCAGCCTGAGCCAACATTGAAAGATCATTGTGGAAGTCGCCGAAAGCGCCAGTCTGCGCGGGAGAAACGCCGATCGCTTCTTGCAAAGCCCTGAGGGCACGCCCCTTATCAACGCCGCGAAGCTGCAGATCCGCCCAGTTCAGACCCGAAATTGCGAACTGGTGAGTTTCGGCGAAGAGCCCCAGAGTCTTCTCGGCGATCGGAGTGACTTCCTCAAGGTCGAGGACTGCGAGCTTGATGACATCGTCATCAATAGCGCCCGATTCCATCTTCGCCACGACCTCGTGCTGGTCTGAGACCTTGAGGACCCGGTGATAGTAGGGGTCAACCTGGGAGGTGAATGGCTCATCATGTCGTTCGATGTAGGCGAATTGCTTGCCGCACAAAAGCAGACCCGCATTGCGCCCAGCCTTGACCTCTGCGCGGACGAGGTCGATTGCGCGACTCACAGTCTCATGATCGAGAGGGCTTGAGGAGACCTCAACTCCATCCTTCATGACGATCGCCCCATTCTCGGCGATGACTGTCATTCCGGGACGGTTCGGGAACATATCGAGAAGGGTCCACACCTGCCTGCCCGAGGCGGGCGCGAAGACGATGCCCCGCGAGTCGAGTTCATCGAGCAACTCATCGAGCTTGGGCGGGAATCGCTTCTGGTCGTCGAGGAGGGTTCCATCCATGTCGACACCCACGAGCCGAAGCTCGCAAAGCCCGACGTAGGCGGACAAGTCGCTGGGAAATGGCTCGGTCATGCCGTGATTCTCGCTGATTCTCATATCGTGCGCGCAGCTTTGGCGCTCTAGATGTGCAGTGCCTTTTGAGAGCATCTCGGGCGCTGTGGCAAGGATTGCTGTGACGCCTGAGGTATGCGGCGCCTCTGGTCTCTCCGTCGAAAGACCTCTGGTCTCTCCGTCGAAAGAGTACAGGGCCCCTTCGTGTGCTGGCATGCACGGAGAAGGCCCCCGCAGATTCACAGAGAAGAAAAGGGGAAGAAAATGCGAATCGTCGAATGGGTGAAAGTCCGCAGGTCGAAACTTCAAGGCCCGGAGTGTCCGTGGTGTGAGGAGATCCCGCTCGAAGCGTGCCCATCGTGCAGCTCCAATCCGAAAGGACTTCACTGCCCAAACTGCTTCCGCTCACTCATCTGCCCGGTCCATCGTCAGTACTGGTGGGTGTGATCCCCAAGGGACTGGGCGAGCATGGTGCCACTCTCCACTGAGTAGTTGGTGATTCGCCTCGTGATCCCCGGCTGTGAAAGGAAGACAGGAACCGAGAGACACAGGGGAGCGAGGCGAGTATCGGCCCCTCCTGTGGGAATTCTTCAGCGCGGGGCCAGCCGGAGACGAGGATGAGGCGCCCGGGTGTGAAAAGACCCGCCTGCGTAACAATCGCAGGCGGGCCATCGAAATCAATCTGAGAGGCCTAAGGGGCGATCAGCGCCACTTCAGCGTCATGAGGAATCCAACCATCATGATGCCCAGGCCGATCACCATGTTCCACCACGAGATATTCGGGATCGGATAAGCGCCTGAGGAGATGTAGTAGACCATCAGCCACACGAGGCCGAGCAATAGCAATGTCACGAAGGCCGGTGCCCACCAGCGGGGGCTCAGCGGAATGCCTTCGGTCCACGAGTGGATCTCGGTGTCGTCCGAGACCTCACGCCCATCCTTCTTGCGCTTCTTCGACTCGGCCACGTCACTCCTCAATACTCGGGGCGTCCCTGTGATGCGTTGCGGGAACGACACTGCTCGTAGCGTAGTCTTCCCCATAAGACATGTGAAAGCGCGACACGGGAGAGGCCATGAGCGGCGAAGAGCACAGGGATGAAAATCTCCTCGGCTCTCCCGTGCCCTCCGGTGACAAAACCCCTCTCCAAATATCGCCTGAACAGGCTGAACAAGCGGATGCGCAGCATCTCAAGGCTGAAAACGACACCCGGGGAAACGCGGCCGTAGAAGAAACAGCTCGTGGGAAGACCCCCGTCCCAAAGTCGCAAAAGGCTTCTGCTCGCCACAACTCCGCCCCTCACTCATCTTCCCTCGCTCCACACAAGCCCTCCTCGGCTCGCCAGCATGGCGGCGCTCATTCGCGCCCCTCAGCCCGCCACAGCTCCTCTTCTGACGCGCGCACATTCCCTTTTTTCTCCAAGAGGCCCAAGCTTCTCACAAACCTCACCTCCTCTTCGCTGCGAAAAGGGATCTCCGTCCTCGTAGTGACACTCGCATCGGGACTCCTCTTCACGATTTCCGCTTCGCTTGCGAAGACAGCCCCCCACTCCGACTCGGACCTGATCGGCCTCGTGCGAACCTCCCAAGCAGAGGTCGGGGCCCTCGAGGAGCAAGTCCTCGGGCTCAAAGCAGAAATCGATAGCTACACGAAAGCCTCCGAACAGCCAGCAGCCACCGTCCCCGCCCTCGCATCCCAAGCGGTGCGCGGGCCCGGGGTCACGATCACACTGACCGACGCCCCACCCGACTCCCTCTCCAGAGGGGCTGCGCCAAACGACCTCGTCATCCACCAGCAGGACATCGAGGACGTCATGAACGCGCTGTGGAATGGTGGCGCGGAAGCGATGACTGTGCAGGACATCCGAGTAACCGGCAGGACCGTGATCCGCTGCATTGGGAATGTGATCCTCGTGGACGGCGACTCCTTCTCACCCCCGTATGTGATCAAAGCAATCGGTGACCCGGCACAACTGCGCAGGAAGGTTGACGAGAATCCCCGTATCGTCAACTACAAGACCTATGTGACGCTCTACGGCCTCGGTTGGGAAATGACGACCGAGGACGAGCTGCGCCTCCCTGCGGCGAGCGCAGATTCGACGAACTCTTACGCACAGGTGGTGGATTGATATGACGGTACCGCAGCATGTCGCACGGCGGGTGACTCGAGAAAGCTCCTCCCCCTCCATAACGCTCGTGGGAGTACTGGGGGAACTTTTCATCACCGCCGCCCTCGTGCTCGTCGGTTTCGTGTTCTGGCAGCTCTACTGGACGAGCTATCAGGTCGCTGGACCCGTCAATGAAGCGATTCACTCCTACTCTGAGGCGCACGCCCCCTCGACGAGTAACGTCGGTGAGCGTCGCACGAGCGCCCCTCCGGCATTCACACAATCACCGGGAATGAACGAGGTGTACGGACTCGTGCATGTGCCCAGCTGGAATTGGATGCGGATCCCGCTCGCAGAGACGACTTCGCACGCGGTCCTCGACCAGGGATTCGCCGGCCACTACAAGGAAACCGCCCAGCCGGGAGAGATTGGTAATTTCTCCATTGCAGGTCACCGCCGGACCTACGGCAACAACTTCCGCTGGATCGACCGTCTACAGGACGAGGACAAGGTCGTCGTCGAATTGGACAACTACTACATTGTGTACTCCGTGAAATCCCGGGAAATCGTTGAAGCCGATGATGAGACGAATACTCGTGTCATCGCGCCTGTCATTGGGGATGTCTCCTGGACGCAGGCCCCCACACAACGGTGGATGACGATGACGACCTGCCATCCCGAATACGGCAATTCACAGCGCTTCATCGTCCATTTGAGTTTCGAGTCATGGACCCCGAAGGACACTGGTGTGCCCGCCGAACTCGCCGAAGAGCCGGCCGCCTGATCGCCTAGGAGAGGAATCGAATCGTGTACGCGTGGATCTTCCGCCATCTGCCCGGTCCGAAGTGGCTGAAAGTACTTGAGTCTGCTGCGCTGATTGCGCTGATCGTCTGGGTGCTCTTCACCTATGTGTACCCCTGGGTCCAGTTGTTCTTCGGCCTGGGTGGCGCCGACCTCTGAGTTCCCTCATGAGAGGTACGCTCCTCCTTCGCCCTCGATCCTGATGACCGAGGGCGAAGGAGGAGCGAGTCGAGAGCACTGAACTCGAGGGGTGCGCCTCCGTGGCGGCGCACTTCGAGATCAGCCCTTCGGGCCTTTCATAGGTGGGAATTCATAGGTGACCTAGCCGTTGTTGTTCTGTCCCGGCTGATTCTGGTTCTTCGGCTTGGGGCCCTTCGACACGGTGAGAGACACATTCGAGTTCTGAGCGACAGGGGAACCCTCCGCCGGGTTCACAGCGATCACCGTACCAGCGGGCTGATCCTCGGAGTACTCCTCGGTGACGGTAACGCTGAGCGTCAGCCCCTGGAGCGCTGCGATGACGGAGGACTTGTCGTAGCCGACGATGGTATCGGGAATGGTGACCTTCCCGGAGGAAAGAGTGATGGACACGGACTCGCCCTTGTTCACGCTTGTCCCGGCCTCGGGTGAGCTGAAGAGGACGAGGCCCTCGCGCTGGGATGCGTCGTCGGAGGTGAGGACGGAACCGACTTTCAGGCCCTTCGCAGCCAATGCCTCACGCGCCTGATCCTGCGTCATACCCGTGAGATCAGGGACCGCAACGGACTTCGTGCCCGAGGAAACGGTACCGGTGATCGTCTGCCCCTTCTTCACCTTGCTGCCGGGGGACGGATTGACCTGTGCGATCTTGCCGTTTTCCACGGTGTCTGAAGCGACTTGGTCGGAGGAGAGCTGCCAGACTAGGCCAAGGGCTTCAACCGCTTGTTTCGCCTCTTCAGGACTCATGTTGATGAGATTGTCGGGAACGATCACCGAATCGGAACCGCTGGAGATTTTCGCTTTGACCGTGGAACCGGGAGCAACCATCGTTCCAGAGGGCGGGTCGGTCTCGACCACGGAGCCCTCCGCGACGGTGTCAGAGGGAACTTTCTTCGGATCAACGGTGAAAACAAGACCCGCAGCTTCAACCGCTGCCTGAGCGTCCTGCTGAGTCATATTCACGAGGTTATCGGGAACTGCGACTGTCGCATTCGACTTCGTCGTTGATTGCAGGGCGTACCAGATGCCGCCGATCAGTGCGAGAGCGACGAGGACGAGAACGGCGAGGACAAGAACCTTCTTCTTCGACTTCTTCTCCTCGACCTCCTCGGGCTCTTCGCTCACCGGGGCGATCGACGAGGTCGCCGTAGCGACGGGCTGGAAGGCGGTGGAGGGAAGGGTCTGCGTGGGGGTGCCCTGAGCGGAGCTGCCCTGTGTGGGAGTGAGAGTCTGAGTCTGCGCCCACACTGCTGTTTCAGGAGCGTTCACATTGCCCCCACGTGAAGCTCTCATGAGGTCAACGAGCATTGATCCGGCGGAGGAGTAACGCTGTTCACGGTCCTTCGCAAGGGCCTTCATGACGACACGGTCGAGGGCTTCTGGGATGTCCGGGGTTACGGAGGAAGGGGTGGGTGGCAGCTGCTGAACGTGCTGATAGGCCACGGCCACTGCGGAATCCCCAGTGAAAGGCGGTCGGCCGGTGAGCAGTTCGAAGAGGACGACACCGGTTGAGTACAGGTCTGAGCGCGCATCGACTTGCTCGCCCCTGGCCTGTTCGGGCGAGAGATATTGCGCGGTTCCAACCACGGCGTTCGTCTGCGTCATTGTCGCCTGAGAGTCGGTCAGGGCTCGGGCGATGCCGAAGTCCATGACCTTCACTTTGCCATCGCCGGTGAGCATGATATTGCCCGGTTTGATGTCACGGTGGACAAGGTTTTGGGAGTGAGAGTATTCGAGCGCTGAGAGGATGCCGGAGACGATGGAGATCGCCTCGTTGATCGGGACGGGAGTGCCATCGGAGAGGAGTTCCTTGACGGTATGTCCTTCGACGTACTCCATGACGATGTAGGGCACCGAGATGCTGCGTCCGTCCGGGCCGGTGACGGTTTCTTCACCGGTGTCGTACACGGACACGATATTCGGGTGATTGAGGGAAGCAGCAGACTGCGCCTCCCTGCGGAAGCGCGCCTGGAAAATGGAGTCCCTCGCCAGGTCCGAGCGGAGCATCTTGATCGCGACGATCCTCGACAAGCGCGTGTCGAATCCGAGATGCACCTCGGCCATTCCGCCGTGGCCGATAAGAGAACGCACCTCGTAGCGGCCTGCTAGACGGTGTGCCATGGGCTCAGCCATGTGGGAACCTCCTCGAGGGTGGGGGCTGTGGCGCCGATTATCGACGACAGGGAACCGAGCAAGTGGTAGAGCGCGAATCCGCCGAAGGCAAGAAGCGCGAGGACGAGAAGAAGGACGAGGGCGAGGCGCAGAAGTTTCCGCGTCAAAGGAAGCGGCGGTGCGACCTGTGAACGATTGTACGGCGTTGGCGCGATCGGCCTCGGCACGTGAGAGGCGATGCTGTTGCGGGACACAGAACGCCAAGGCGCGGCTGCGGCTCCTCCGGGCAAAGCCGATGGGGCGGGATAGGTTCTGCTCCTTGAACGTGAACGCCGCAGGGGCGGAAGAGTTGCCGGGTGCTTCTGCGCTTGTTGAGCGGGGGAATGGTGGGAGGAAGCTGGGCGAGCATCGCCCTGGTGCGGGAGACTGGGAGTAGCACCCTGCTGAAGGTAGGTGGGGTGAGCGGCGCCTTCTTCGGGGGAAGGCCTGCCATGAACATCTGCCATCTGGCGCGCACGGGCACGCTCATTCAAACAAGCCATGAGCATGGCGCGGCGTTCCTGTGCAGAAGCCGACCCAGACTCTGAAGCATCCGCGTGGGCGGATGGGGACAAACCTGGAGGAACCTGGGCCGCACGCTCATTCGCAGCAAGCTCATTCGCAGGAAGCGGAGAGGGAACGGGAGCAGTATTACGACTGGTTGAGACCTCAGGGACAGGAGGGGTTGCCGGAGAATCCACAGGCTCATCCAAAGCGGCAGGGGCCCGGAGAAGATCCTCGGGAAGAGTCCTGCGCTGAGTGTGAACAACCGGTGACACCGCTGGGAAAGCGGCACGAGGAGTGGATCCAGAAGGATCGGGCAGGGCATGTGGTTCAACGCTGATCCCCATGGCCTTCGCAGCACTCGACAATTCCCGAACCACGGCGAGACCCGAATCGGGGCGCTTTGCAGGGTCCTTTTCCAAAAGATGAAGGATCACATCGGCGAAGGGCCTGGGGACGTCGTTCGGTAGCGGCGGAACAGGATCATTCACATGCGAGAAGGCGATATCAACCTGAGTATCCCCGGTGAATGGCCGATGCCCCGCCGCAGCCTCATATGCGATGACCCCGAGGGCATACAGATCCCCAGAAGAGCTTGCCCTCTCACCCATCGCCTGCTCAGGAGGCAGGTACTGGGCGGTGCCCATCACCATCCCCGCGGCAGTCAGATCAATCTGATTCACGGCCCGTGAAATGCCGAAGTCCGTCAGCTTCACCATCCCGTCAGGACGGACAATGATATTCGCCGGCTTGATATCACGATGAACAACCCCAGCTTTCGCTGCTGCCCCGAGGGCCACGGCGATCTGAATGAGAATCGGGAGCAGATCCACCGTCTGGATCCTGGAGCCGCCACGCAGGTAATGAGTGAGCGGCAGTCCCTCCACGAGCTCCATAATGATCCAACCGCGCCCGTTCTCCTCCCCGGAGTCTTGCACATTCGCAATATTCGGATGCTGAACGCTCATCGCGTTCAGAGCTTCAATACGCAGACGCGACAAAGACAATTCCTCGCCGGCGAACTCAGAGCGCAAAACCTTCGCCGCAATGAGCCGACCAGTAACAGAATCGCGTGCCTTCCAGACCTCGCCCATACCACCTTGAGCGATCGGGGAGAGCAGCATGTACCGGCCGCCGAGCAGCTGGCCGACGCTCGCTGTGGGATGAGTGCTCATCGCAGCCCCGCTTCCAAAAGGGAACGGGCGATCGGGCCCGCGACATCGCCGCCATGAGGTGCAGGATCCGCGTCATCGCCCTCGACGATGACCGCGAAAGCGATCTGTGGATCATCAGCGGGCGCAAAACCCACGGCCCAGGCGTTCGCTTTGCCGTCGATCCCGGTTTCTGCAGTGCCGGTCTTCGCGGCGACCTGGATATTCCCCATCGCCATTGACTGGCCGGTACCGTAGGGCGCAGAGACGACACCCTTCATCATTTCAGTGATCGACTGTGCAATCTCCGGCGTCACCGCCTGCCCAGCGGAAACCGGGGAAGTCTGAGAACGGACCACCAGGTCCGCGTCGACGACCTGGGAAATGAGGTAAGGGCGCATCAGCGTCCCCTTATTCGCAATCGCCTGGGCGACGCGCGCCATCTGCATGGGCGTCACCTGAACGGAGAACTGGCCGATCGAGGACATTGCGAGTTGTGCGGCATCGGTCTGCTCGGGGAATACCGAGGGCGTGACCGGCAGGGGGATCGACTCAGCACTGCCGAAGCCGAAACGGGTGGCAACATCCGCGAGTTGCTCATGGGTCAGGCTTTGGGAAGCGATGACGAAGCTCGTGTTGCACGAACGGGCGAAGGCTTCCGACAGGGTCGGCTGCCCATCCCCACAGGTCTGCGACTCAATGTTCGACACGCTTGTCTCCGTGTTCGGCAAGAGCGTCGAAACCGGGGAATCCAAGGGGGTGTCAGGGTTTGCGACGCCGTTTTCCAGGAGCGCTACCGAGGTGAGGATCTTGAAAGCTGAACCCGGAGCGTAACGATTCCCACCGATCGCGCGGTTCACGAGTGGATCATTCGCGTCTTCGAGGAGCGCCCTGTGTGCTTCCTCAACGACTGCGGTGTCGAAAGCCGCCAGAGCATTCGGATCGTAGGAGGGTGAGGAATACAGCGCGAGAACGGCTCCGGTCTTCGCGTCGAGGGCGACAACTGCGCCCTTGCGTTCTCCGAGCCCCGCTGCCCCTGCCTCTTGGATCGCAGGATCAATCGTGAGGACAAGGCCTCCGCCCTGACGGTTCGCCCCGCTGAACAGGTTGCGCAGGCGCTGGGCGAGGAGGGCTTGGGCCTGCCCGTCGAGGACGGACTCAGCGGCGGCCTCAAGCCCCGTGGCCTGGGAGAAGGCAGGGGAGAAGTAACCAGTGATGGGCGCATACAGCGGACCATTCGCATAGGAGCGTTGGAAACGCTGAGAGTCCTCCATTTTTGAAGAAGAAGCGATCGCGGTGCCATTGACAATGATGGGGCCGCGATCGGTTTCCGCTGCGTGAAGGATCGTGCGTTCATTACGCCCATCGGCATTGAGACTCGGAGCCTGGAAGAAGTGCGAGTTTGTCGCAGCTAAACCCAAGAAGGCGAACATGACGAGGATGACGATGAAGAGTCTTCGCAGCTGCTGGTTCATTCGCTCGCCTCCGCTGCTTCAAGGGACGGGTGAATACCGGAGTTCCACGGTGCGGGGGATGCGGCGCTTGGACGGCGAGCTGCATCAGACAGGCGGAGTAAAAGGGCGATGGTCAGCCACGATGACACCATCGAAGAACCGCCGGCCGCGAGGAAGGGAGCGGTCAGACCCGTCAAGGGGATGAGGCGCGTGATTCCTCCAAGGACGACGAACACCTGGATCGCCAGGGAGAACGACAAACCTGTTGCGAGCAGTTTTCCAAAGCCGTCACGAACAGAGATCGCTGTGCGCAAGCCGCGTTCAATGAGAATCAAGTAGAGGACGAGGATTGCGAGGAGTCCTGTGAGGCCAAGTTCTTCGGCCAGGGAGGACAGGATGAAATCTGAGTTCGCCAGGGGGACGAGCTGCGGGTAGCCCCGCCCCCACCCGGTTCCCATCAGACCGCCGGAGGCCTGTCCGAAGAGTGATTGCACGAGCTGATAGGAGCCGCCGACCTGCGTATATACATCCTCGTCGAGGGCGTGCAGCCACACGTGGAAGCGGTTCGCAACATGGGGGAAGACCTGGACCGCGACAAGGACTGCAGGGGCGAACATCGCGAAGCCAATGACGAGCCAGGATACGCGATTCGTCGCCACGTACAAGATCGCGACGAAAAGTCCGAAGAAGAGAAGAGAAGTGCCCAGGTCCCGCTGAAGGACGAGGATCAAAATACCGATCAGCCACACCACAAGAATCGGCCCCAGGTCGCGCGCCCTCGGCAATCGCATTCCGAGGAACTTTCGCCCCCCGATCGCAAGATTGTCCCTATTCCTCACCAGGTATCCGGCGAAGAAGATCGCCAAAGTGATCTTCACAAGCTCACCGGGCTGGAAAGACACTCCGGCAATGCGGATCCACACTCGCGCCCCGTAGGTCTCCACTCCCAAGCCGGGGACCATGGGCAAAAGCAGGAGAAGCAGCGACAAAAAACCGAAGGTGTAGGTGAAGCTGCGCAGCCTGCGGTGATCCTTCACGAGGACGAGCACGATCGCAGCGAGGATGATCGCGACTCCCACGAACATCAGCTGACGCATCCCCACAACCGCTTGATCGAGTTGTTGGTAGGACTGGTCAAGGCGGTAGATCATCGCCAGGCCCAGACCCGTGAGCGCGACCGCGATGGGCAGAATCACGGGGTCGGAATAGGGCGCGAGGAAACGGATCCCAAGTTTCGCGATGAGGGAGATGGCGAGGAGGATTCCGATGTGTTGCAGGAGATTCGCTGGAAGCGCTCCCGTCCTGTTGATGCTGGTCAGTGCATACCCGCCAATGCCGACCGCAAGGGCGAGCAGCAGGAGGAGGAGTTCGAAGAATCGACGCGGGCGCGTCGGGGCGATCGTCACGGTTGCCATCAGGCCTTCACCGTGCTTCCCGACAGTCCGCTGTCAATCCTTGAATGCACAGACTGCACTCTATCGGGGGAAGTACTCGTCCCGGACTGTGAGCCTTCAGTGCCCTCCCCGCTCGTCTTCAATGATGAGCGCAACTGCGCGAGGTACTCGTCGATCTGTTCACGAGAAGACCTCATGACGGGATCTTGGAGACGTTGACGGTCCACGGGGGACAAGTCTTTCAAAGCAATATCCGTCACTTCGATCGAATGTGAGAACTCCCAGGGGCCCAAGGACTGGGGGATCCCCTGGTGGACGACGACGTATCCGTCCTGGCCGATCACGTAGTACTGGCTCTGAGTCCACGCCCATCCGCCCCAGCCTGCGACGGCGAGCACGAGGGCCACCAATGCGGTGACAAGGAAAGGGAGCCAGGGCCTTCGCTTCTCTTCAAGATCAAGGTCGTCCTCGTCAAGGTCGCTGCCTTTCTTATTCCCGAGGGCTGCGGCGCGGGCGGCCGCACTCGAGCCTCCGCGGGAAGCAGCGTTGCGATCGAGGGCTGCGGCACCAACGATCTGCGGGGGCGCAGGGGGAAAGGAACCGGAATTGACGATGTCAGCGACGACGCAGGTGACGTTATCAGGGCCGCCGGCGCGCAAGGCCAAGCGGATGAGTTCTTCAGCGCACTCTCCCGGATCCTTGATCTCGGCGAGGACCGAGCCGATTGTTTCTGGGGACACGACTCCAGATAAACCATCGGAGCACAGGAGCCAGCGGTCGCCGAGAACGGCTTCGCGCATCGTCTCATCAGGAGTGACATCCGCCTGCGAATCACCGAGGATACGCAAAACGACATTACGATTCGGATGATGCTCGGCCTCTTCAAGGGTGATCTGCCCGGTTTCGACGAGGTATTGGACGAAGGAGTGGTCCGTCGTCACTTGCGTGAGGGCCGCGCCTCGTAGGACGTAGGCGCGAGAGTCCCCGATATGCACCATCGCCAGTTTGTTGCCCGAGCGCATGATCGCAATGCACGTCGTGCCCAGGCCTTCGAGGTCGGGGTCGCGTCTGGAACGTTCCGAGAGCTCATCGTGCGCATCCATGAGGGCATCGCGCAAGAGGGCCAGCATCGAGTCTGCAGTGTGGGTGTCGGTGTCGAGGGGGACGAGGTGGGCGAGGGCGACGGAGGAGGCGATATCCCCACCCGCAGGTCCTCCCATACCATCGGCGAGGACCAGCAGGTTCGTACCGGCATAACCCGAATCCTGATTGTTCGAACGGACAAGGCCCACATCGGAGCGGGCCGCTGCGTGGAATTCGACCGCTGGCGTCGCCATGTCACTTCACCAGTTCGAGGGTCGTTTGCCCGATGCGAATAATGTCCCCTGCTGTGAGAAGTCTCGGTTCAACGAGCCTTTCATCGTCGACATAGGTCCCATTACGGGAACCAAGGTCTTCGATCCACCATCCGCGCTCAGAGGGCTGGAGGCGCGCATGACGACCGGAGGCGTACTCGTCTTCGAGCACGAGAGTGCAGGCGGGGCTCCGCCCGATCACGACGGGCGCGCCGCTTAGGGGCAGCATCGTTCCCACGAGGGGGCCGCCGGTCAGGAGGATGTGATGAGGGGTTTCGCTCACGCCCGGCTCCTGACGGCGGCGCTTACGCGAGTCTCGACGACGCTGATCAGCTTCTTTGCGTCCTTTCCCTCGCGGAGTGACCACTGTGCCGAAGATGTCTCGGCGTAGCGTGTGCACAGCGCCGAGGACGAGGACCCACAGGAGGATCAGAAAAGCGAATCTGAAAACGGTGAATGCAAGATCTGTAGTCATTGATCACCGTCCGAGTCCGGGTGGGTCCAGAAGTCGATGGGGGTCCGGCCGATCACGATTCGATTCCCATCGAGTAGGGTCGCAGCGTCGATCTTATGACCTTCGACGAAGGTGCCGTTCGTCGAACCAAGATCAGTGGCGATTACACCCGTCGGCGTGATGCGCAATTCAAGATGGCGACGTGAAACACCGGAATCGTTGACGACAATGTCGGCTTCGGTGCCACGGCCGATGACCGTAACGGGTTCGGTGAGGAGCCACTTCTCACCGTCAACGTCAATGATCGGGTGAGCGGGGGAGGGCGAGGACGCGGTCGCCGGAGCTACGGGGCCCCGACGGTTCGAAGACTCGACGCGAAGCTGGCCGGTCTGCTCGGTGTCATCCACCGCGAAGTCGATGTGCACGGGGCCCAGGAGCGCATACCCATTCGCCGTGGCATGCTCGGTGGCTTGGAGCGCGAACTCGTCGGCGAGAATCTCCAGATCCGCTTCGAGTGAAGCGAAGTCGGAGCGTGCCGCGTAGACGACGAAGTGGTTGGCGGCGATCGTGCGTTCGGGAGAAAGCTCCTTCGCGGAGTCGTCCATTGAACGACGGATCGCAGAGTTGACGTCGACGGGTTTGATCCCCGACCGGAACACGCGCGAGAAGGCGCTGTTGACGCCTCTCTCTACGGCGTTCTCGAAGCGGTCGAAGATGCTCATGGTGGTACTCCTCTTTTCTTCCCGCGCCGTGATGGTTGCGCAGAGCGTTCCTCCGCATGAAGCGAAGGCGCGGATCAGAAGCAGGACGCACCCGATCAGGGACAGTTTAACCGTCAAGGTGACCTTGAGGGGATTCACAACGAGCGTGCTGTCGGGAAATCGGTGCTTCTTCGCGTGAGAACACGGGCTGTTAAGGGGTGGAACTGGACGGAGGCCCGCAGACAGGCCGGGCCTCCGTTTCGTTCGAAAAGGATCAGAAATCCCAGTCGTCGTCCTCGGTGTCGACGATCTCCCCGATCACATAGGAGGAGCCGGAACCGGAGAAGAAGTCGTGGTTCTCATCGGCGTTCGGGCTCAGGGCCGCGAGGATCGCCGGGTTCACGTTCGTCTCATCGGAGGGGAACAGGGCTTCGTAGCCGAGGTTCATGAGCGCTTTGTTTGCGTTGTACCGCAAGAACTTCTTCACGTCCTCGGTCAGTCCGAGCGGATCGTAGAGGTCCTCGGTGAACTGCTCCTCATTCTCGTAGAGCTCGTACAGGAGCGAGTAGGTGTAGTCCTTCAATTCGTCCCGCCGCTCCTGAGGCGATTCGGCAACTCCTAGCTGGTACTTGTAACCGATGTAGTAGCCGTGAACGGCCTCGTCGCGGATGATGAGGCGGATCAAGTCCGCGGTGTTCGTGAGCTTGGCGTGCGCCGACCAGTACATCGGAGCGTAGAAGCCCGAGTAGAAGAGGAAGGACTCGAGCATCGTCGAGGCGACCTTGCGCTTGAGCGGATCATCGCCCTCGTAATAGGACTTGATGATCTCAGCCTTCTTCTGCAGGGGCCCGTTCTCCTCAGACCAGCGGAAAGACTCATTGATCTCCTCAGTTGACAGAAGAGTTGAGAAGATTGAGGAGTACGACTTCGCGTGCACGGATTCCATGAAGGCGATATTCGTGAGGACCGCTTCCTCGTGCGGAGTGCGGGCGTCGGGGATCAGGGAGATCGCGCCGATCGTGCCCTGCAGGGTATCGAGGAGAGTCAGGCCCGTGAACACGCGGTTCGTCATGAGTTGCTCGGCGGGGCGCAGGGTGTTCCACGAGGAGATGTCGTTCGAGAGCGGGATCTTTTCGGGCAGCCAGAAGTTCCCTGTCAGGCGATCCCAGACTTCGAGGTCTTTCTCGTCTTCAATGCGGTTCCAGTTGATTGCCTCGAACACCGACTCAGCGCTCACTCGTCCTCCAAATTGTGATTCGGCGCCGCAGCGCCGCGTACCGGCAAGCCTACCTGCGAGCTCGTGGGAGAGGGAGATGAGCCTGTGCCGCGTTCCTCACCTTGTCCTCGCGGTGCGAGTGGAGGGCTGGCGGGGTGGGCTGGGCGAGTGTTGTGTCGGTGGCGCTCTTCTTCCCGCGCGCATTCGTGGCTTCTCCGAATCGTGAGTGGAGGGGTTTGCGGCAAGAGGAGGGGGTATCTTCCCTCCACAAGTCGTCAACCCCTCCACTTGGTTGGGGCACCCCCTCCGCTTCGTTGGGGCTATGTGTCGACTTGCGCGGGAAACCCTCCACTCGGGCGCAAACTTCTCTACTTTGACGGGGGAGGCTTGGGCGAGAGGAAGAAGGCCCCACACAAGCGCGGGACTCAGTCGCGAAGGAGTTCGAGAAGATGGGTGAAGACCCTCCCAGAAGAGGCGCGAAGGCCGTCATGCTGGTATTCGTTCGTGATCCAGGTCCGTGTGTTGCGAACCGCCTGGGCGGTCGCAAGGGAGAGCTCGCGCGGGACGAACATGTCCTCCTCGTAGACTGCGGCGGCGATCGGAACCTCGTTGGCGGCGAGGCGTTCGGGCGAATACACCGCAGGCCAGTCCGTGCGCGCAGCGAGGATGTCGCTCGTACCCGCCAGAGGGGCGAGGGCGGGGTCCTCATCGAAAATGCGGCGCATCATATGCTCCCCGGTCAGGTAATACGGTTCGGAGGCATCCAAAGGATCGGCATCCTTGGCGAATCCGGGCACCTCCTCGGCAAGACGATCAGCCGACCAAGCGGTCGCCGTTCCTGCAAGCTCCGGAGTCGCACACGCGTAGATCGCCTCCTGGAGCACGCCGTACATGGGGTTCATCGCGACTTCCGCGGCCACGCCCTCGAGAAACTCTAAGGAGAGGTGCCGCTCGCCGCGAATCGTGACGAAGGGGCCTTCGAGCAGATAGTGCAACATGTCCGTTCGGTTTTGCATCCCCAGGCTCATGCCGATCATGCGTAAGCGCTCGCTCGAGAGGCGCTCACCCGTGGGCAGAAGCTCCTCCGTGTCCCGCACATGGGCCGCGACCTCGCGGATCTTCTGCTCGTCACCCGGGTAGCGCGAGAAGTAGAAGCGGTTGCGCGCCGCAGTCTTCTCGTAGCTCAGACGGTAGATGTCATCGACATGGACGAGGCCGGGAAGGCCGCCGGTCACGAGGGAGGCCTCGACGGCCTCCGGCGCGGTCGACAGGTAGGCGAGAGTGAGGAAACCGCCGTAAGACTGCCCGAGGGTCGTCCACTTCGCGCCATCGGTGATCTCAGCGCGGAAAGCCTCGGCATCTTTGATGATCTGATCTTGACGGAAGAGCATGAGATGGTCGGCGCGAGCCTGATCATCGGGCAACTCCTGGAGGGCTTGCCAGTCCATACGAGTGGACTGGCCCGTGCCTCGCTGATCGAGGAGCACGACGCGGAACTCCTTGAGCGCCTCGCCGATCCACCCATCGCGGAAGTCTCCTTGACGCGGCCCCTTGCCGCCCGGACCTCCTTGGAGGAATACGAGGTGCGGGAGCTTTTCCCCGCCCGGGCGGATGATCTCGCGGGCGAAGATCTCGATCTTCGGATTCGTTGGGCTGATCGGCTTCGAATGATCGAGGGGGACCTCAAGACGATGCTCGTGGACGGTGCAGGAATGCTGAACGTAGGTCGTCGTGCGCATGGGGGAAGCCTAACCGTAGTGGCCACGGAGCTTAGGCGCGGCGCGCATCGCTTCAGACGTTGTGCATCGCTTCAGACGCTGTGTATCGCTTCAGGCAGCGCCCAGTCGTTCAACAGGGTGGCGCCCAGTCGTTCAAGAGGGCGGTGCCCAATCATGCAAGAGACAAGGGTGGTCCTCTTAGAGGTTGATGAAGAGCACGTAAGACAAGGTCCCCACCGCAATGCTCACCATCATGCGGCGCCCGCCCAGCAGATGCGCCGCCACTGTGATGGCGCTCGCCGCGATGGTCGCCCAAGCTTTGCCCGGTGCAGAAACGAGACTGGACTGGACGGAGACAATGGCGAGGACGAAGAGGATCCCCGCGGGCATCCACACTCCCATCGTCCGTACGAAACGAGACTCGCGTAGCGGCTCCAGAATAAGGAAGGGAATGGCGCGCAAGCCGAGGTCGACGAGGAAGACCACGAGGAGCACCGCGAGGATGTATCCGGGCGTCGGAGTCATGAGCGCACCTCCGGCTCACCCTCCACTGATTCAATGCCGTCCGCACGGACGGGTGAAGGGACGTTGTCCTCGCCTAGGGGTGAGGCGACTCGATCCCCGTCCGCACGGGCGGGTGAAGGGACGGCCTCTTCGCCTACGAGTGACGCGACTCGATCCCCGTCCGCACAGGCTTGCGAAGCGCCCTCGTCCCCATCTGCGCAGGATCCGGCGTACTCCGTGTCGGACTGTGAATCGACGTCGCCGTCCTCCTCAAGTGGGTGAAGGTCCTCGTCCGCGCTTGCAGGAGCAAGGCCCTCGTCCGCGTGTGCCGGAGAAGGGGCCTCATCGAGCAGAGAGAGGTCCTCGTCTGCCGGAGAATGCTTCTCGTCGAGCGGGGGAAGATCCCCGCGCGCCCTCAGCCATACGAATCTCGTAGCCAAGAGTCCCACGAAGATCAACAGCGAGGTGATGAGCCATTGACTCGGAGCGATGAACCAGGCGAGCGTGAGGGCGAGACTCGCCAAAAGGACGGAGGGAATATCCGACAGTGAGCGCGCCGCCTCCAAGGTGAGGGCGATGAACATGGCGACGAGGGCGAAATCGAAACCCTCGATGGATGCGGGGATGAGAGAACCGAGTGTCAACCCCGTCAACCCCGAACACATCCACAACCCCTGCAAGAAGAGCTGCATGGTGAGAATGCGGGTGTGCGTCCACCCGGGGCGCGACAAGGACAACGCATAAGCCTCGTCGACCAGCGCATACGCCGAGTAGAAGCGCCCAAGCTTGGTGCGCACCAGCGAGATTGGGAAGGAAAAGGCGTAGAACAGGTAGCGCGAGTTCACGAGGAAGATCGTCACCGCAATGGAGGCGATGGGAGTTGCCGAGGCGATGAGGGAGACGAGGAGGAGCTCCGCCGATCCGGAAAAGGCAGCGATATTGAGGGCCACCCCGATCCAAGGGGGCAGACTCGTCTGCGAGATCAACAGGCCGTAGGCGATGCCCAAAGGGACGTACCCCAATGCGACAGGAGCGGTGATCCGCACGCCCTCGAGAATCTCGTGACGCTTCGACCTTGCAGGTGCTGGAGCTGAGGTGGGCGCCCCTTGAGCGGGGTCGAGCGGCGGCGTGGCGGAAAGGGACATGAGCCCATTGTGTCTGTGCCGCCCGATAGGGGCCAGCGGCATCGTCATGTGGACCCTCCACACCTCTCGCAGCCTTCACAACATCTTTCGCTCCTTCACACCTTTCATGTCGTCAATCATTGTTCGAAATCCGTGATCGCTGAGCGTTGGGCTCTCTTACTTCTGCGCTTCTTTCACTCCTGTGCGCCACGTTGTCTCCCCGCTCCGTCTGTTCTGGCCTCTGTTCGTCTTGTTTGGCCCCTGCTCGTCTCGTTTCGTTCAGGCGTGTCCTGCTTCGTCTCTGCTTTTTGCGCTCGCGGTGACCTGCGCGCCCTCGACTAGCATGACCCCATGACGATCACCGCAGCCGCAGACGGCTCCTCGCTCGGAAACCCCGGACCTGCAGGCTGGGCGTGGGTCGTTGACGAGGGCTGCTGGGATGCGGGCGGATGGCCCGAAGGGACGAACAATCTCGGAGAACTCACCGCAGTCCTCGAAGTACTCAAAGCGACCGAGGCCGCGGGCCTCGCGGGAGAAGACCTGCATATCCTGTGCGACTCCCAGTACGCGATCAACGTCGTGTCGAAGTGGAGGATCGGCTGGAAGAAACGCGGATGGGTCAAAGCCGATAAGAAGCCGATTAAGAATCTTGAACTTATCCAGCAGATCGACCGTGCCATTGAGGGACGGCGCGTCACTTTCGAATGGGTGAAGGGCCACGCCGGGCATGCGCTCAACGAACTGGCCGATGAGCACGCCCGGGCCTGCGCCGAAGAGTACCGGGCGGGCAAGGTCCCCTCCCGAGGACCCGGTTTCTCAAAGTCTTCGACCTGCGACGAGGACGAGGCCCCTGATCAGGTGAAGGCTCTGGATGCGGGCGATTCGGAGCCTGCGCTTGAGGGAGCGCAGGCGGTGATCGCCCTCGAAAAGAGGATGATCCTCGCATGGACGAGGGGTGACGCCGAGGCTTTGAGAGGCCTCGAGGCCGGGGATACGACGCGGATTTGGCCGGATGGGCGAACCTCACAGGGCATGGGCGGACCTGCTCCGGTGGGCCTGAGCGTCAGCCCAATGAATGTCGTCGAAGCGGGCGGAGCCTGGTGCGTGCGCTACACGATCCGTTTCGAGGGCGGTTCCAGCGCCGAAACATCCCTCTGGACACCCACTGACACTGGCCTGAAAATCCTCCTGCACCAATCGACCCTCGTCTCCGAGAGGTCCCGATGACGCTGATACGACCCCTCCAGGAGATGCCCGAGGACATCGCCCACCTGCTCGGCGAACGGGGGCTGCGCCAGGATTACGATGCCCGCCCCGCCTACCAGCGCAATGACTACCTCGCGTGGATCGCGCGCGCCAAGCGTCCCGCGACTCGAATGAAGCGCATCGACCAGATGCTGAGCGAACTGGAGGCGGGCGGCGTCTACATGAAGATGCGGCACGCGCCCTCCGAGCGCTGACTGCGCCCTTTGCGTCGATCTGACTCTGCCACCCGTGTCGGACTCGTCAGTGAGGGCATCGCCACCAAGGCGCGTGTGTCAGATGTGAATTGGGCTTTCTGAGGGGGGAGAACAAACTCCTGCTCAGGAGATGCGCATTCATGAACATCTTCATCTGGCGAATGCTCAACAAGTGGTGCTTGTTCGGCACACACAATCAAGCTATGTTCAACAAGTGCTCATTGTTGAACATTGAAGACCTTCTCATGTGCAACAAGTGCTTTATGATGAGTGTTGTGGATCTTGAAGTGTTCAACAACAGCGCCATGGGTGAACTCGTTGAGATCAGCGGCTCGGATCCGATCTTGGGCTCATGGACGCATAAGGCCTTCATTCCGATCCCCCTGAGCGGCGAAGAACCGCCCCTGTCCGCTCAGACTTACCGTGAAGTCGCGGCGGCCGGGCGTGAACTCGCCTCCCTCGACGCGACAGCGCGTCAGCTTCCACAGCCATACCTCCTTCGTCTCCCCTCGTTGCGAACTGAAGCGCAGGCAACTTCAGCCCTGGAAGGCACATACGCTCCTTTGGACGCCGTGCTCACAGCAAATGAAGCCGCCCCCACGAGTGTGGAAATGAGGGAGGTCCTCAACTACGTCACCATGGCTGAGACTGGTTATGCCTGGGTCGAAGAAGGACGTCCGATCACCCTTGGACTGTTGGAGGACCTCCAAGGGACTTTGATGCGGGGGACTCCTCTGGAAGAAGAGTCCGGTCACTTGAGAGAAGGGCAGGTGGTCATCGGACGACGCGACCTCCCAGATCCGCACGATCCTGCGATCAAGGGCTCCCGTTTTGTGCCGCCCCCTCCTGGAGATCGCCTGCGGGCCGGAGTCGAATCCCTGCTCGCATGGATTGAAAGGGATCATTCCGGCAAGATCGACCCCGTCATTGAAGCCGGAATGGCTCACTACCAGTTCGAGACTCTTCACCCCTTCCGTGATGGAAACGGCAGGCTCGGACGCTACCTGATCGTCCTCACCCTGCTTCGAAACCACTTGCTCTCAGAACCGACGCTGACAGTCTCCCCCTGGTTCGAGGCGAGACGCGGCGAGTACTACGATCGACTCCTCGCAGTCAGCACCGAGGGTGATTGGGATTCCTTCCTATCCTTCTTCGCCAGAGGCCTGGCCCACTCGGCGCGTTCGACCCGAGAGCTCATGCTGGCGCTGGCGGACGTCCAAGGGCGTCTGAAGGAGACCGTCAGCGCCTCGAAGTTGCGTTCGGCGAAGGCACTCGAACTCGTCGATTTTGCGGTAGCACATCCGTCCTTCACTGCGAAGATGGTTCAGCGTGCGGTGGGCTTGTCGTATTCGCGAACGAACAATCTGATCGGACAGTTCGTCGATCTGCGGATCCTGGAAGCCCATGAGGGCGAGGGGAACCAGCGCGTCTTCTGGGCTCCTGAAGTCCTCCGCATCCTTTTGGCGGGGCGCAATCGATAAGACCGTGCAGCAGGGGGTGAACAGCAGGTCGCCGACCCCTCAAAGAGGTTCGGGCCCCGATGAAGGGCTCAGGCCCGGATGAAGGGTTCAGGCCCCGATCCCCACCTGCCCGAGGGCGAAAGCAAACTCTTCTGCGCGCGCCGCCCAATGCCCCTCACGACCCGAGGGGCCGGCATGCCCGGCGACCATCTGCGTGCGCAGCACGATCGGCCTAGCGTGAGCGAGTTCGGCGTCCTCGTGAGCACCGCTCGCCTCGCGCAGACGCAACACCCACTTCGTCGGCTCAACGAACTCAACGCGCGTGTCATTCACCGAGGTCGTCGCCATAACCGCCGGAAGCTCAACCCCGATCGGCACATTCTCATAGGGGGTGTAGCCCCTCATGAGGGCATAAACCTCGGGGCTTTCAATGGGATTGCCCCACTCCTCCCACTCGCCGATCGTGAGCGGCAAAGAAGGATCAAGGATCGTCGTCAGAGCATCCACGAAGGGCACTCCCGCGACGATCACGCGGTAGCGATCCGGCGCCATGTTCGTCACCGCGCCCATGAGAAGACCTCCCGCGCTGCGCCCTTCGCCAATGAGACGCCCCTTCTGGACCCACCCGGAGGACACGAGCCACTCGCTCACATCAATGAAATCCGTGAAAGAATGGGGTTTTGCGAATTCTTTGCCGTCCTCGTACCAGGCGCGACCGAGCTCACCACCGCCTCGGACATGAGCGATCGCGAAGACAACGCCGCGCTTAAGGAGCGGCAGACGCAGGATCTCAAACTCAGGGTCATAGGAGACCTCGTAGGCGCCGTATCCGAGCTCCCAGCCAGGGTTCGTCCCATCAGGCACGACATCGGCCCGATGCACCAACGTCACCGGGATCTGCGTCTTCTGGTCACGGGCCCGAACCCACACGCGCTCCTCGACGTAGGCGGAGGCATCCCACCCCGGGGCTTCGGTCACTTTCAACACCCGCGCCTCTCCGCTTCGCGGATCCACCTGCACGACGCGCGGCGGCTGGATCTGCGATTGCACGGAGACGCGGAAGAACTCATCGTGAAACCTCGGGCCGTTGATGGACTGGATCGTGCGGACAGGCACATCCGTTTCAACGAAGCGGCCCGGCCCCCAGGCTTTGGAAATCTCCTCAGCATCCAGGAAACGAGGACGAGGTCCCTGCCCCTGCCCGAGAGGCACTTCGCGCATCCTGTACTCGAGCTGTGTGAGCGAAGCGGAACGCATTGTGAGGACGCAGAACCCGGCATAGGCCTCGACGTCGAGGATCCTTTCTCCCACCTCGGGCTCGCGCAGGAAGATCCAGGTCGAAAAAGGCGCGAGGACGTGGTCGGCGTCGCCTGCAGCCCCAGCGACGCTCCCAGGGGTCGAGGCTGTGTTGTCCTCCTCGACGTGCCCAGAGGTGGCGAGTGAACCCGAAAATGCAGGCTCGGTGCCAGATTTCCGATTCCCCAGAGCCATTCGGGAGAACTCCGGGCCCACAGTCTCGAAACGATCCTCAAGATCAACGGGGATTGGCGCCGCAGCCAAAGAGCCCTCCCGCGTCGACGCGGTGTGAACAATAAGGAAGTGATCGCCCGCAGACTCGAGGGACACCATCACCCCGGGCCTCGGCTCGACGATTGGCAGCGGCCTTCCGCACGGAGTGAAAGGCGACCACGCCCACGCCTTCCCGGAGGTCGAGGATACCGATGCGATGATGCCAAGATTCGGGTCTGCGCCAGTGGAGATGCCCATCTCGAAACGCTCATCCGGCTCAACAAGGAGTAGACGGTCCTGCCCCTGAGCGGTCCCAAGGCTGTGATGCCAGATCTCGCATGCGCGCCAGGCATCATCCACCCCGACGTAGATGAAGGAGGAAGAATCCGCGGCCCAGGCGAAGCCATAGCCGGCATCCACCACGGCCTCGTCCACGGTCGTCCCACTTGCGACTTCGCGAATCAGCCACTGGTATCTCTCATCCCCGGAAAGATCACGAGCCCAGGCGATGAAACGACCATCGGGGCTGGGCACAATATCGGCGACGCGGAAGAACTCATGTCCCGCAGCTTGCTCGTTCTCATCCAAAACGAGCTGCTCTCCGGGCAAAGGGGAGTTCACGGCGGGCTTTGGGGGAAGCGAGTCGGCGCTCAGTGGCGCACTCGGATCTCCGATCGCCCTCACGCGGTGGTGGGTCGCGTAGGACGCTCCTTCACGCCACCGGTGAAAGTACCAGAAATCGCCTTCGCGCACGGGCACGGACACGTCATCAAGCGCAGCATGCCCCTTCACCTCGGCGGCGATTCTCTTCGCCAATCCCGCGGTGGGCGCGCAGATCTCATCCGCCCACGCATTCTCCGCGTCGAGGTGTGCCAGGACCTCGACATTATCTTCGTTGCGCAGCCAATCCCAACCGTCGTCGAAGTGATCGCCGTGAATGTTGCGCACGCGCAAACCGAACTTCTTTGGGGCGCGGGGAGGAAGGGTCGTTTCAGTCATGGCCCGAGACTACCGAAGCCCTCGGGCATCTTCGGACTCGGAGAACGGGGCGGCCCTCGACACCACAGCACAGGTCCGTGAATCGGAAGGGTCTGACGGAGCCGTATCGGCATGGGGTGTGCCAATCCGAAGGATTTGAGCTGTCAGCACCACGCCCCAGCCCTTCCTCCGGTACAGATTGGAGGAGGAGCTTCACTCATCCGAATGCCCTTCATGCAGAAGAGCCCCCAGGCACAGCAGCCCACAGATGAGCCCACGCACAAATCCCCCTTCATACAGGAGAACCCCTGGCCCACACTCATCAAATAGAGCCTCGTTGAGCGTCCTCCAAGCTGCGGGAATAGGCTCGATGGGTGTCCGAAGCGATGAATGTCCCAGAATCCACGCCCGCGCCCACACAAAGCGGCGCGGGGAATCTTTCAGAGCCCACCTTCACTCCTGCGAGACGAGGCGCGCACGAATCCTCGATGCGCTTTGAAGAGCATCTCTGCCAGGAGAATGGAGGAACGCCTCGGAGCAGGAACGCAGTCGACCCGGGTCTTGCACCGAATGTGCTCGACACGGCCCTGGTTTTCGAGGGCGGAGGCATGCGCAATGCCTACACGGCGGCAGTCGTGGCGGAGTTGCTCGCTCAGGGAATCCACTTTGGCCACGTGTCGGGCATCTCGGCTGGCTCCTCGCACCTGTGCAACTACGTGTCCAGGGATGCCGCGCGCTCGCGCCGCACCTTCGTCGACATCGTGGATGACCCGGATTTCGGTGGCTTTTCGCACTTTCGTCAGGGGCGCGGCTTTTTTAACGCGGAGTACATCTACGAGCGCATCTGCTACCCCGAGGGCGCGATCCCCTTCGACATTGACACCTTCGCAGCAAGCCCGGTGAAGACCCGCGTCGGAGCATTCAACGCCTCCCGAGGTGAAATGCGCTGGTTCACGAAAGAGGAGATGTCCACGCTCGAGACTCTGGGGCCGAGGGTACGCGCCTCCTCCACCCTTCCGATCCTCATGCCCCCGGTCATCATTGAGGGCGACACCTACGTTGATGGTGCGCTCGGCCCGAATGGCGGCATCGCCTTGGATGTCCCGATGCGCGAGGGCTACCGGAAGTTCCTCGTGATCGCGACTCGTCCGCGCAACTATGTGAAGGGCCCGCTGCGGCCCGCCCTCGGTGCGGCGCTCAAAGCGAAGTTCCGCACGCTGCCCACTGTGTACGAGGGCGTGGCCCGTCGTCCCGCCCGCTATAACGCGGCGCGCAAGAAGATGCTCGAGCTTGAGGCCCAGGGGCGTGCCTACCTGTTCTTTCCCGAGTCCATCACCATTTCGAATACGGAAATGCGCAAGGAGCGTCTCGAAGCGAGCTATCTCGCCGGTCAGGCGCAGATCCGCAGGGAGATGCCCGCGATCAGGAGGTTCCTCGGGCTCTGAGGGATCTGGGGAGTTCGGGTGCTCTGAGGGGGTGTACAAGCGTCGAGTGCTCCGAGGGGCCTGGGGAGTTCGGGTGCCTGCGCCCCCGGGTGCGAGGCCCTTGCGTAGTGGGGAAAAGAGGCGTGTGGTGCCTTCGCCGGGTTGTCGCAGATGGTGAGCCCTTGTGTGCGGGGAAAGACCACGACCACGACCGGATAGCGGAACGCCCCGGGGGGTGGGCCGTTGTGTGCGGGGAAAGACCGGGAATCCCGTATCGGATTGCGCTTCCCGGGGTGTGAGGCCCCGTGCGCCTCGTACTCCCCGTGCGGATTGCCCACCTTCGTTCTCCCCATGCAGATGCCCCCGCCCCTCGTGCCTCAGTCGCAAGCCGCTATACGTCGCCCACAAGCATGCAATCTTTCGCAGGCGAGGTTCTCTTAGCTGATCTCCCCCTATTGAATGCGCAGCCCCCGGTAGCGGTTGAGTGCGGCGCCAATGTCGACCATGCGCGGACGTGCGAGGAACGCGGGATAGGCGCGCGCCCCGGCCTTCGTCACCGTGTCCAGCCCCTCGGAATCCAAGCGCCGCTGGAAACGTTTGAGCAGATCAGGCAATGCCACCTGAGAGTTCGCGAGTTCTTCGAGGATCGTGCGCATCGCCCAGGCGATTGCCTCGGTCTGCCCCGGATCAACGATCTGCTCGAGGTCAAAGAGGGAGACACTGCGACGGTCGAGAATGATCTCGTCAAGACCTGAGGACTTCGTCTTGGGGCGCTCCGTGTTCGGGCGCTGACGGATCAGGACACGATGAGTGGGCATCGTGAAGGCGTCCTCGTCATTGAGGCGGCGTGGCATCGCAGCCACGACCTCTCGGGCGCGTTCACTCACGTCGAGACACCGGTAGGAATCGAGCATGAGGACCCTGTCAGCCACATCGAGATAATCACCCGAGCCACCCATGACCATGATGGTGGACACTCCCGATGTGGCGAGCGCCCCGATCCTGTCGACCAGCGGCGTGATCGGCTCCTTCTCAGCGGCAACGAGAGTGCGCATACGCTCATCGCGAATAAGAAGATTCGTCGCGGAAGTGTCCTCATCAATGAGGAGCAAAGGCGAGCCGAGCTCCACTGCCTCCATGATCGCGGCCGCCTGCGAGGTCGAGCCAGAGGCATTTTCAGTGGAGAAGACGCGGGTGTCGGCGCCGGTCGGCAGATGCGTGATGAAGGCAGAGACATCAACCGCAGTGACCGCACGGCCATCGGCGGCCCGGACCTTCATCGCATCCGGAGTTGTGGCAACGAGTTCACGCCCATCGCCGGGGATGTGCGCGTAGACGCCGCGTTGCAGGGCGGACAGAAGTGTCGACTTGCCGTGATAGCCGCCGCCGACGATGAGCGTGACCCCCGGTTCGATCGCCATGCCGGTGATCTCGCCCGCATGGGGTAAGGTGACGGCGCGGCGCAAGGACTCGGGTGATTCGAAGGGGACTGCATCTTCCATGGGGGACTGTGACACCCCAGATCGCCTCGCCAGGATTGATCCCTCGGCCACGAAAGCCACCCAGTTCTTCTCCACGAGAATGTCTTGCAAGGCCCGGTAGTCCTCGTACACGGCAATGTGCGTGAGAAGCGCGGAGCGTTTCGTAGTGGTCGCCTCGTCTTCGGAGATGAAATCGAAGGCATCCATCACGATGTTCGGGACATCGACATCGAAAATGCGGGCAGCTTCACGCCCCAAGATTGAGCGGCCGCGCGCCGGCAGCTGCACTTGGAAACGGATCTCGACGCGGTCAGGCATGACCGTGACACTTGAACGCTGCAAGATCTCCTGTCCGGGGCGGGCGATGCGGACCGCTCCACCGCGGGCGCGCTCGGCGATGGCGGAATCGAAGGCTCGTGCAAGAAAATCGGCGGTCGCCAGCCGGGAGCGCCCATCACTTAAGGCCTCTTCAGGTAGGCCCATTGTCTTTGGAACTGTGATCGCGCGGATCGCCGAGGGCGGGGCGTAGGGATCGGACTGGACACGATCGATCGAGAGTTGGAAATCGCCGTAATCCCAATCCCCGATCACTGACTTGTAGGAGCCGTAGGGTCGCGAGTCCATGCGGCGAAGATCGGCGAGAAGATCGGCGTCTGAACCGGATCGGCGGCGGAACTGATCAGAATCGTGGCGAGGCGTCATGCATTCAGCGTAGCGGTGCCCCCGAGCATGAAAGCTCAGGGGCACCAGGCTTGTGGCTGAATCCTCCCGCTTCGGATGAGAAACGGGAGGATTCAGTGTGATTCTGCGTGGAGCGCGGAGCGCAGGCTCAGTAGCCCGAGGCGCCCGCTGCGATGCCGAACATGATCACTCCGATGAAGAAGAGGATGCTGAGGGCAACAACAATGATCCAAATCCACGTTCCAACAAGACCGAGGATTCGGCCGATCTTTGCATTCGAAACGTAATCCTCAGGGATTCCGTTTGCCGCAGCCTCCTTGATGATGGAGTTGCCCCAGATCCATGCGGGAATCGATCCGAGCAGACCGATCATGACAAGACCGAGAATGCCTAGGATCAGGCAGACCATCGAGTTCGAACGCAGGCGCTCGGCAAGAGCCTGTGAAGAAGTGGAGTACTGGCCTTCCATGGGCTGAGCGTAAGAAGGCTGAGCCGTAGCAGGCTGCCCGTAGGCGGGCTGGCCGTAGGGAGCCTGCGGGGCGCTTTGTCCTGCGGGCGTTTGACCGTATGTCGGCTGCGAGTAGGGGGCCTGCCCATAGGGGGTTGAACCCTGCGGGTATTGGGCGGGCTGTGCGGGCTGGGTCCACGCCTGCGAGTCGCTCATCGCAGCCGGTTCACTGTTCGGCATGACCGGAGTGCTGTCAATGGGCATCGGGGTCATCGGCTGTGATGCAGCGGCGAGGGTGGGATCCTGCGGGAAACCATTGGCCTCGTCGTTGTTCGCGGGAACGGGAGTCGGAGTTGACATGATGCGCCTTTCAAATTCGACTGTCATCCCGATCGTAGGGGGTGCGAGGGTGAAAGCGACAGGAGGGATCACCCTGATTCGTCCCGGATCAGGCTTTCAGCGGGTATTACAGGGCACTTGAAGTGATGAAGATCATAATGAGGTGGGGGTGGGGAGGAGATTCTGTGTCCTCTCTTCTCCGATCGTGCTTTCGTCGGCTTCTCATGGCCGTGACCCGTGTTGAAGGCACGCTTCAGGCTAAGGGGCTATCCCTGGAGGCGGGGCGTTCGCTGCTCAGATCAGCGACGTGCAGGCCGCAGCGGAGGGCCGCCCCCGGATGCGGCGGGGACGCTCGTGGCCTCCTCCTCGGCACGTCGATCGCCCCCAAGACCACTGACTGGACATGAGGGCGTTTCAGTGAAGCTCCCTTCGCTGCCTCTCTCGCGATTTCCGCTCCCCAAGATCAAAGCCTTGCCCTTCACGACCGAAGCCCCGTCCTCGTCAATGAACGAGGACGGGACCAGGAGCTGAGCCAGAGGCGTGAGATCGGCTGGAGTGGGGCCCTAAGCTCGGCTCGGCAGAGAGCTTGACCTAAGTGGGGTCGTAGGTTCGGCTGGGCCGAGAAGCGGGAGCTTAGGAGGAACTCGCCGACTCTCGACTCCGGAGCTCAGTCGACGAGCACCTGGGCGCTCAAAGGCGTCCGATTGCCGAAGCGGTGGTTGGTGATGGAGATCGCCTGCTCATGCACGAAGGGAAGGATCTCAATACGACCCGCGCCGGTAATGGGGCCGTCCCAGATCGCAATGTCGATCGACCCCTTGAGAGCGGTGCGCAGAGCATCGCCATCCTCTGCGATGAGACGAATCCTCTCGTCGAGGCCGAGGCCTTCACGCTGGAGATTCGAAGCGAAAGACGCGGAATCCTCAATCGAATGCTCGACACCGTAGCGGTCGAGGAAGGAATCAAGTTCCGAAGGAATCGGACGCGCCGTCGAAAGATGGAGCGACATCGGCATGTGCCCGCCCCCGGAGAAGAGCCTCTCGAAACCGAGCGGATCCTTCGCCCGGATCTGCCCGAGAGCAAGACCGGCTGAAAGGACACGCAAGATGTCCTCGAGCTTAGCGGTAGCGCCCGCGCGGATCGTCACCGGGAGGGGCACGTAGCGAAGGATGTTCCTCTCCGCGCGAACCTGTGAAGGATCGTGGAGGACGTCGAACTCAGTGGCTGCGGCCAAAGAATCCGAAGCGATCGCCTGATCGAGCCGGGCGGCGGCCTCCTCATCGAGGAGTCGGTGTCCAAGTGCGGCGAGCTCCGTGAGCTGCGGCTTCCTCACCGTGCCAGAGCCCTGAGCCGAGGCCGGGGCCGCGGCGGGGGCCGGAGTGAAGTCGCCGAAACCGAAGAGGTAGTTCGGGCCGCCCGCCTTCGCGCCCTCGCCGACGACCGAGCGCTTCCACCCTCCGAAGGGCTGACGCTGCACGATGGCGCCGGTGATCCCACGGTTGACGTAGACATTGCCGGCCTGAATACCGTTGAGCCACAGATTGATCTCATCGGGATCGAGGGAGTGCAGACCGGCGGTGAGACCGTAATCGGTGGCGTTTTGCGCGTCGATCGCCTCCTCTAGGGTGTTGACGCGCATAATGCCGAGGATCGGACCGAAGTATTCGACGAGGTGGTACTCGCTGCCGGGTTCAACACCGGAACGGACCCCCGGGCTCCACAGGCGGTTCGTCTCATCGAGGCGACGCGGGGTGATCTCCCACTTCTGCCCGGGCTCCAGGGTCGTCAGACCCCGCAGGAGCTTCCCAGTGGGTTCAGCTGCGAGAGGCCCCATCTGGGCGCTGAGATCATCGGCCCAAGCGACTTTCAAGGAGCGCACGGCGTCGAGCAGCTGATCGTGCACCCGCTTGGAGAAGCCGACGCTTCCCACGAGGATCACATAGGAAGCGGCCGAGCACTTCTGCCCCGCATGACCGAATGCGGAGTTCACGACGTCCTTTACCGCGAGGTCGAGGTCGGCTGAAGGGGTGATGACGATGGCGTTCTTGCCGGAGGTCTCCGCCATGATCCGCATCTTCGGATCCCAAGAGCGGAAGAGTTCGGCGGTTTCGGCGCCTCCGGTGAGGACGACCCTTTCGACCGCCTCATGAGTGAGGAGGGTCTTACCGAGTTCGTTCTCGCCGATGTCGACGAGGGCGAGCACCTCTTTGGGCACTCCGGCCTCCCAGAGGCATTCCGCGATGATCGCACCGCAGCGCTTCGCCTGGGGTGCGGGCTTGAGGATGACGGCCGATCCGGCGGCGAGGGCGGCCAGGACTCCTCCTGCGGGGATCGCGAGGGGGAAGTTCCACGGCGGAGTGACGAGCGTGAGGGAAACCGGATGGAAGTGCGCTCCATTGAGCGTGTCGAGGTCGAGTGCGGATTGCGCGTAGTAGTGCGCGAAGTCGCATGCTTCGGAGACTTCAACATCGGCCTGTTCGAGGGACTTGCCAAGTTCGGAACCGGCGACCTCGATGAGGTCTGCGCGCCGACGGGCAAGTTCGACGCCCGCGCGGTGCAGGATCTCCGAACGTTCGGCGGCGGGCTTGGCGCCCCATGCGGCGCCCGCCTCGGCGCTTGCCTTGACGAGGGAGTCGAGGACAGCGGCATCATCAATGAAAGCTGCCGCGATCGTGTCAACGCCAAGAGTTGAGGAGGGGATCCGCTGCGCAATCTCGCGCGCCCACGACAGGTTCGCAGGCAGGGCCGGATCGGAGTCGGGGGTGTTCGTGAAGGTCCAGGCCCCCTCGCTTTCCTTGAGTGAAGCGGCAAGATCTTCGGGGGTTTCACTCAGACGGTTCTGGGTGCGGGTCGGGCCGACGCGGGACTCTCCCTCGACGTTCATCTGCTCGACAGCTGCGAGGAAGCGGGAGCGTTCCTTCTCGAAGGCTGCCGGGTTGGTGCCGATCTCGAAGATCGACGCCATGAAGTTCTCATCAGCGGAGTTCTCCTCGAGACGGCGCACGAGGTAGGCGATTGCGACGTCGTACTCTTCGGGGTGGACGACGGGAACGTAGAGGAGGAGGTTGCCGACCTCTTCACGCACAGCGGCGGCCTGCTGGGTTGCCATGCCGGAGAGCATCTCGATCTCAACTTCGGAGGTGACTGCGCGCTCTTTCGCGAGCTCCCACGCGGCGGCAACGGTGAAGAGGTTATGACCGGCGACGCCGATCTGCACATTCGCGGTTCGTTCGGGGTGCATTGCCCAATCGAGGATGCGGATGTAGTTCGCGTCCGTCGCCTGCTTGGATTCCCAGGTCGTCAGGCTCCACCCGCGCACTTGCGAATCGACGCGCTCCATTGCAAGGTTCGCGCCTTTGACGACTCGGACCTTGATGGGGGCTCCGCCTCGGGCCCTACGAGCCGCCGCCCATTCTTGGAGGTCCTGCATTGCGCTGAGAGTGTCGGGCAGGTAGGCCTGCAAAACAATGCCGGCACGTAGACCCAGGCACTCTTCGCGGTCGAGGATCTTCTTGAAGACGTCGATCGTGATGTGCAGGTCGCGGTACTCCTCCATATCGAGGTTGATGAACTTGCCCCCGGCTTTCGCCGCGTACTGGTAGAGGGGGAGGAGCTGGGAGACGGCGTGGTCGACGACCTGCTCGTATCCCCAGGGATTGTGGGGGCCGGTGACGGCGGAGACTTTGAGGGAGACGTAGTCGACGTCGGGGCGTTCGAGCAGTCGGCGGGTGTCGTCGAGGCGTTTGCGCGCCTCCTTCTCACCGAGGACGGCCTCGCCGAGGAGGTTCATGTTGAGGCGGGCGCCCTGGGCGCGCAGGCGCTCGATCGCTGGGCCGAGTTTTTCGTCGGTGACGTCAACGACGAGGTCGCCGACGAGACGAGCGAAAACCTTACGGGCGGCGGGCACTGCGAGGCCCGGGAGGAGACGACCGGCTTTCCCGCCGATCAGTGCGGGGGTGCGCAGGTACCAGGGGAGGAACTTCGGGTTCTTGTCGCCCAATTCGCCGAGGTGTCGTGCGGCGACGTCCTGGTCCTCCGGGCGGATGACGCCGTCGACGAAGGACACGGTGTAGTCGAGGCCGTCCTCATCGTCGAGGACGCCTGCGAGGAGTTTCGCTGCCGGGTCGATCGGGTAGTCCGTTGAGGCGCTCGCCCAACGGCGTGCGGTCTCGAGGGCGCGATCGACGATCGTATGGAAATCGGTGTTGGCGGTCATGGGGCGCTGTTCCTTCTATGCGATGAGCGGTGGAGAGATGAGGGGGAGGGGACGATCCGAGAACCGGGGCGTCGGGCGGGGACGGGGAGTGCGGGTCCCTCAGCTGTGGGGCGGTGGAGTTTTCGAGCGGCACGGCGGGGGCCTTCGAGCCTCGGGCAGCTCAGCAAAGCTGGGGCTTTTCTCCCCACGAGCTGGGAGTTCAAATTCCCCGTGTGGCGGCGATGACCTGATCCATTTCTTCTTGAATTTCAGTATTGGGACGGTAGCTCGCCTGAGAAACGAGGATGGCCGCGAGGAGGCTGAGGAGGAAGCCGGGGAGAATTTCGTACAGATCGAAGATCCCGCCGGGCCCGCCGGAGATATTGCCCCAGATGCCGACGACGAGGGCGCCGGTGATCATTCCGGCGATTGCGCCCTTCGCGGTGAGTTTCCTCCAGTAGAGGGACAGGAGCACGATCGGCCCGAAGGAGGCTCCGAATCCTGCCCATGCGAAGGCGACGAGGCCGAGGATTGTGTCCGATCTGGGCCATGCGAGCGCGGCCGCGATGAGTGAGACGCTTCCGACTGCGAGGCGTCCGGCGAGTACGCCATCGGCTCCGGACAGTTCCCTCTTCGTGAAGGCGCGGTAGATGTCCTCGACAAGGGCGGAGGAAGTGACGATGAGTTGACTGGAGATGGTCGACATGATCGCCGCGAGGATCGCAGCGAGCATGAAACCGGCGATGAGTGGGTGGAAGAGCATCTGACCGAGGGCAATGAAGACCCCCTCGGGGTTGGCGAGTTCACCCGTGTCATGCTGGTAAACGGCGACGCCGACGAGGGCGGTGAGGCCCGCGCCGAGGGTGGACAGGACCATCCAGCCGATGCCGATTCTGCGTCCCTGCTTCGCTTCCGCGACGCTGCGCAGGGCCATGAAGCGGACGATGATGTGAGGTTGGCCGAAGTAGCCCAGTCCCCAGGCGAGGGCGGAGACGATTCCGAGGATCGCGGCCCATGAGAGCGCACCATTGCCGTGGGTGAAGGACAGGATTGTGGGGTCGACGGTGTTGACCTGCTCGATGAGTGCGCCAAAGCCTCCGACGTGGGTGATGCCCACGATCGGCACTGCGACGAGGGCGATGAGCATGATGAGGCCTTGGACGACGTCGGTCCAGGAGACGGCGAGGAAGCCTCCGACGAGCGTGTACAAGACGGTGACGGCTGCGACGATCACCATTCCGAGGTGGTAGTTCATGCCGAAGGAGGATTCGAAGAAGGCTCCGCCTGCGACCATGCCCGAGGAGACGTAGAAGGTGAAGAAGATCGTGATGACGATGCCCGCGATGATGCGAACGCTTTTCGAGGTGTCGCGCAGGCGTTCTCCGAGGAAGGAGGGGATCGTGATGGAGTCGCTCGCGATTTGCGAGTAGGCGCGCAGTCTTGGTGCGGTGAACTTCCAGTTGAGCCAGGCGCCGATGGTGAGGCCGATGGCGATCCAACTTTCGAGGAGGCCAGTCGCGTAGAGTGCGCCGGGAAGGCCCATGAGGAGCCACCCCGACATGTCGGCGGCGCCGGCGGAGAGGGCGGCGACGGCGGGTCCGAGTCCGCGTCCGCCGAGCATGTAGTCGTCGAGGTTCTTGGTTCGGTTGTAGGCGAGGAGGCCGATCATCACCATTGCAACGAGGTAGATGATCATTGCGATCGCTTGGAATGTCGCTGTGCTCATAGGTCGTCCTTCCTCGGAGCATCCATAGGGGTGTGAGTCCAGTTCGCGCCTTTGTGAACTGAATGCCTGTGCTGGTGCCGGTGGGCTGGGCTTGATTCGCGGCAGTCTTTAGGAACGGCGACAGCCTAACACTTGGGACCTAAGTCACGCACTAGTTTTCCGCAAAGTGAGGGAATCTCAGGAGAAGAGACGAACAGAAGAGCTTCTCAGGCTGTTGACAGGTGAGTTCGTCACGCGAACTCGGCTCAAATCGCGCACTCCACCGCATGTAGGCCGAAGGTCTTAAAGCGCGCCCGCTTCAGAGTTCAGTGGATCGAGGCACGCTGCAACAGCGCGGCTCCGTCCTCGTCAATGAACGAGGACGGAGCCAGGGGAGGTGCCCCATGCTGGCCTCTTGGGGTGCGCGCTAATGATGAGAGCTGCACAGCGCCAGAGGAGCGGAGGGCGGGTCAGAGCATGCAGGACACGCAGCCCTGAACCTCGGTGCCTTCGAGGGCCATCTGGCGCAGGCGCATGTAGTAGAGCGTCTTAATGCCCTTGCGCCACGCGTAGATATAGGACTTGTTGATGTCGCGCGTCGTCACCGTGTCCGGATAGAACAAGGTGAGGGACAGGCCCTGGTCGACGTGCTGTGTCGCAACCGCGTAGGTGTCGATGATCTTCTCGGGGCCGACCTCGTAGGCGTCGACGTAGTAGTCGAGGTTCTCATTCGTCATGAAGGGCGCCGGATAGTAGACACGACCGATCTTGCCCTCTTTACGGATCTCGATCTTGGAGACGATCGGGTGGATCGAGGAGGTCGAGTTGTTGATGTACGAGATCGAACCGGTCGGCGGAATCGCCTGGAGGTTCTGGTTGTACATGCCGTAGCGCTTGACCTCAGCGGCCAGGGCGCGCCAGTCCTCGGGGGTGGGCACGTGGATCGTCGACTTGGCGAGGAGGGCCTTGCAGGTCTCGGTCTTCGGCGTCCAATCACCGTTGATGTACTTCTCGAAGTACTCGCCGGAAGCATACTTCGAGTCGGCGAAGCCTTCGAAGGATTCGCCGCGCTCCTTCGCGATGAGGCAGGAGGCCTTGATCGCCTCATAGGCGACGCTGAGGAAGTACATGTTCGTGAAGTCGAGGGCTTCCTTGGAGCCGTACATGACGTGCTCGCGGGCGAGGTAGCCGTGGAGGTTCATCGCGCCCAAGCCGATCGCGTGGCTCATCGCATTGCCTCGGGCGATCGAAGGGGCCGACTGGATGTTCGAAAGATCGGAGACGGCGGTGAGCCCCCGGATTGCAGTCTCAATGGTCTTCGAGAAGTCCGGGGAGTCCATGGCCTTCGCAATATTGAGAGAGCCGAGGTTGCAGGAAATGTCCTTGCCGACGTGACTGAAAGACAGGTCGTCGTTGTAGGTCGAAGCCTCGGAGACCTGGAGGATCTCCGAGCACAGGTTCGACATTGTGATCCGGCCCTTGATCGGGTTCGCCTTGTTCACCGTGTCTTCGAAGAGGATGTACGGATACCCGGATTCGAATTGGATTTCCGCAAGCGTTTGGAAGAAACGGCGGGCGTTGATCTTCTTCTTGTGGATGCGACCATCGTCAACCATTTCACGGTACTTCTCGGTCACGGAGATCTCCGAGAAGGGCACCCCGTAGACCCTCTCCACGTCATAGGGGCTGAAGAGGTACATGTCCTCGTTGTCTTTGGCGAGTTGGAAGGTGATGTCGGGGATGACGACCCCGAGGGAGAGGGTTTTAATGCGGATTTTCTCGTCGGCGTTCTCCCTCTTCGTATCGAGGAAGCTGAGGATGTCGGGGTGGTGCGCATGCAGGTACACGGCTCCCGCGCCCTGGCGCGCGCCGAGCTGATTCGCGTAGGAGAAGGAATCTTCGAGGAGCTTCATTACGGGGACGACGCCGCTGGACTGGTTCTGGATCTTCTTGATCGGTGCCCCGGCCTCGCGCAGATTCGTCAAGGACAGTGCCACGCCGCCGCCGCGCTTGGACAGTTGCAGGGCGGAGTTGATGCCGCGCGCGATCGACTCCATATTGTCCTCGATGCGCAAAAGGAAACAGGAGACGAGCTCGCCTCGGGCTTTCTTCCCGGCGTTGAGGAAGGTCGGGGTGGCGGGCTGGAAGCGCCCCGTCATCATCTCGTCAACAAGGTTCTGGGCGAGGTCGAGGTCTCCTCGTGCGAGGTAGAGGGCGACCATGGAGACGCGGTCCTCGAAGCGCTCCAGGTAGCGCTTCCCGTCGAAGGTCTTGAGCGTGTAGGACGTGTAGTACTTGAAGGCACCCAGGAAGGTCTCGAAGCGGAACTTGTGGGCGTAGGCGGCCTTGAAGGCGGACTTGACGAACTCCGGGGAGTACTTATCCAGGATGTGGCCCTCGTAGTAGCCCTCCTCGACCAGGTACTCGAGCTTCTCCTCCAGGTCGTGGAAGAAGACCGTGTTCTGGTTGACGTGCTGGAGGAAGTACTGCCGGGCCGCCTCGTGGTCGGCGTCGAACTGGATCCTGCCGTCCGCGTCGTAGAGGTTCAGCTTCGCGTTGAGCGCGTGGTAGTCCAGCTCCGGGGAGGACACGGTCTCTGAGCCGGTGTCCGTCAGCGTGTCTGCCAAAAGTCTTCCAATCCTTCTTTGACGCGTGCGACGTCCGTGGGGGTGCCGAGCAGCTCGTAGCGGTACAGGAACGGCACCCCCAGCTTGCTGGCGATGATGTCACCCGCCAGGCAGTAGGCCTGGCCGAAGTTGGTGTTGCCCGAGGCGATGACGCCCCGGCACAGGGCCCGGTTGTCCGGGTTGTTGAGGAAGGCGATGACCTGCTTGGGCACCGCTCCCTTGACGGAGCCGCCACCGTAGGTGGGCACGACTAGGACGTACTCCTCATCCACGGTCAGCGGCGGGTCCGTGCGCCTCAGGGGGATGCGCGCCGTCGGGAAGCCGAGCTTGCCCACGAATCGGTGCGTGTTCTCCGAGGTGGAGGAGAAGTAGACCAGCAGAGGCCCGCTACTCACGGCGCGCCCCCGCGGCCTCAGACCGCGACGGACTCGACGGCCAGGGCGAGGGTCTTGATCTTGTCCGGACGGAAGCCGGACCAGTGGTCCTCTCCGGCGACGACGACGGGGGCCTGGGCGTACCCCAGGGACTTGACCTGCTCGAGGGCCTGGGCGTCCAGGGAGATGTCCACCGTCTCGTAGGACAGGCCGGCCTTGTCCATGGCGCGGTAGGTGGCCGTGCACTGGACGCAGTTGGGCTTGCTGTAGATGGTGATCGCCATGTCCGTCTCTTCCTCAGGGTCGGGTGGCGGTGACTGCGGCCCGTCCCCGAACAGGGACTGCGCCGGCGGCACCACACGCTTGTCATTCACGGGAGGCCAGAACGGCCCCGCGGAGCAAGACACTACCCCTTGGGGTGATCCGGGTCCATCACCCCTAGATAGTGTGTTCAACGTGGGCCTGTGCACACCACCCCTCCCCTCTGTGGAAAACCTTGATCTCACTGTGGACGGCTGGTGGAGACAGTCCGTGGACGCCTCGCCGGAGGCCCTCGACCCCACCTCCACAATCCGCACAACGATGGTCCTGCACGGGTACGACATCTATTCGCGTCCCTTAACCACAGGCAGGACCGGCCGTCGTCGGCTCTCTGCCCCCAGCCCTGGGGATGAAGCCGCAGAATTCACCCTCTCAGACGCACCCGTTCGGCGTGTCGCCACATCCAGCGAACACCCAGCAAACAGTCGAGACCGCAGGTAGTTGAAGGAGATTGTTCCGACCGGCACCCCATGCCCACAACACGAAGTCCCGAGACGACGCGAGACGCGAGGGGTACCCCGGAGTATGCAGCCTCACACCGAACCAGAAGCCAACGCCCTAGCGTGATTTATATAGACGGACATATCGTTATGTTATCGTAATAATACGGTTCCCAACCCACCTCCCCCAAGGACATCCTCATGCAGCAGGTGTTGAACGATCTACCACTGACACTGGCCTACATCGGTGCCGACCTGGTGGCGCTCGCCATCCTGGTCGGGGCCCTCTACATTCCGCGCCACGGACGCCGAGACCTCGTGGCCGCCTATATCGGCGTCAACGTCGGCGTCCTGGCTGTCACCCTGCTGCTGTCAACGAGCGACAACGTCGGGGCCGGACTGGGCCTGGGACTCTTCGGCGTCCTGTCCATCATCCGCCTGCGCTCCTCCTCCCTGGCCCAGGGGGAGGTGGCCTACTTCTTCGCGGCCCTGGCCCTGGGCCTGCTCGGCGGCATCAAGACCCACCTCATCATCGTCGCCATCCTCATGGCCCTCATCCTCGCCTCCCTGTGGGTGGGCGACCACCCGGCACTCATGCGCCGCAACCGCAACCAGGTCGTCACCCTTGACCGAGCCATCAGCGATGAGAACGAGCTCATCACCGAGCTCGAGGACCTACTCGGCGCCCAGGTGCGCAGCGTCGACCTCAAGAGCCTGGACCTGGTCAATGACACCACCATCGTCGAGGTCCACTATCGACTGTCTCCTCGCTCCCGTGCAGCGAGGCCCGCTCAGCCACCGGCCCCCCAGGTGCAGCAGGAGAAGGCGGCGCAGGGTCCCCACCTGGTCCAGGAGGCTCCGCCTCAGGCCCCTGTTCAGGTCGCTGCTCAGGCCGCCAGCCAGGCCCAGCCCGCCAGTCAGCAGCTCTGGCCCGAGGCCCCCGTGGCCGACAGCGCCGCGAGAGCAGCCACCGCTCCACCCCGATACGACTGGATCACCGGCCACCGCCAGCAGCACGCTTCCCAGCAGCACGCTCAGGTGGGCAACCCTCCGTCCATGGTGCAGCCCCGCTACAACTGACCCAGCCGGCCCGCCTCACCTGCGGCGACACCGCGTCAACGCCGCGCACCCAGCACATCCAGTGCACCCATCGTGCGCCCGTCACGCGGCCACCTCCTCCCCACACCACCGCCACCGCTGCTGCCCGGCAGCACCGGCCCCACCTCGCCACTGCCGATCCCGGAAAGGACTGCACCGTGCTGAACACCGACGGCATCAACACGATCACCCTCGCCGAGCTCAACTCCGAGGCGAGCCTCCTGACTCGCATGGACCGCAAGTACCTGGTGCCCCCGGGAGACACCCAGCACGTCATCAACCACCTGGCCCCGCGGGCACAGGTCCTCCAGATCGACGGCCTGCGCCACTTCCGCTACGCCTCGACCTACTTCGACACCCCCGGCCTGGACGCCTACTTCCTGGCGGCCCGCAAGCGCCGTCGGCGTTACAAGATCCGCACCCGCACCTACCTGGACTCCGGCCTGTGCTTCCTGGAGGTCAAGACCAACGGGTCGCGCGAGGCCACGGTCAAGGACCGTTTCAAGTACGACCCCGACAACGCCGACCGCGTCACACCCGACGGTCGCCTGTTCGTCATTGAGCGCCTCGTGGAGTCCGGCACCTGCTCCTCGGACGAGGCGCGCACGATCGCCGATGCCCTCGTCCCGGTCATGGACTCCACCTACAGCCGCACCACCCTGCACCTGCCCCACGACGAGGCCCGCGCCACCTTCGACACCCAGCTCACCTGGGCCCTGTTCGGCCCTGACGGCAAGCGCCTCGAACGGGGCGTCTCCGTGGGCCACCTCAACGTCGTCGAGACGAAGAACCCCTCCACGGCCTCCCCCACGGACCGCCTCCTGTGGCACCAGGGGCACCGGCCGGCCCGCATCTCGAAGTACGCCACCGGCATGGCCCTGTTGCACGGGAAACTGCCCACTAACCGGTGGAACCGCACCATCAAGCGGGACCTGGGGCGCTACTGGCGTCAGGTCCAGTCGCGCCAGCTCGCGGCCTGAGCAGCGCCGTCACGCCTCCACCTCACCCCTCATCAGCGCCTCCGCCAGTCACGGGCCTCGCCCGTATGCGGGGGCGCTGCTGGCCGTCTCATGCCGCGGCGCGGCAAGTCATGCCTCCCCCATGCCCTGTTCACAGCGCGCTCATGGAATGCGCCCGTTGACTGTTTCTCACCGGACGGAGCCGCACAACGCCGCGGCGCGCTGAGGGCGCACCCCTGCTGCCCACCCCGCGGTCAGGCCCCGTCACCGGTCCGAAAATGACCCGACAGGAGCCTCCCGATGAGCCTGACCACCCTGACCTACATCGCCGCCGACCTGATCGCCCTCGCCGTCCTGGTCGGGGCCCTCTACGCCCCACGCCACGCGCGCAAGGACCTCATGGCCGCCTATATCGGCGTCAACGTGGGCGTCCTGGCCGTCACCCTGCTGCTGTCGACGGCGAGCGTCGCGGCCGGCCTGGGCCTGGGGCTCTTCGGCGTCCTGTCCATCATCCGCCTGCGCTCCACCGAGCTGGCCCAGCACGAGGTCGCCTACTTCTTCGCGGCCCTGGCCCTGGGCCTGCTCGGCGGGATCCAGACCGCGCCCATCGGGATGGTGGCGGCCCTCATGGGCACCGTCGTCGCCGCCCTGTGGATCGGCGACCACCCCGCGCTCATGCGCCGCAACCGTCACCAGGTGATCGTCCTCGACCACGCCATCACCAACGAGACCGCCCTCATCGCCCACCTGGAGCACACCCTGGGCGGGCAGGTCCGCTCGGTGGAGGTCCAGCGTCTCGACCTGGTCAACGACACCACCACCGTCGATGTCCGCTTCCGGGTGCCGCGCCACACCCCCGCCGAGCTCGAGACCGCCACGGCCTTCGACGACGGCGTCCCCGCCGCGCAGTCGGCCAACGAGCCGGTCGACGCCGTCGCCCGCGAGGCGCAGACCGCCCAGTCCTGGAACGGCACACGCCTGAACGCCGCGCAGACCGGCGCCCGCCCCCAGGCCGTCCAGGCCCAGCCCCTCACCATGGCGCCGGCCGCCCAGTACGTCACCCGCTCCAGCAGTCAGGTGGCCTTGCCCGCCGCCGCGGCCTCGCGCTGACCGCTGACCCGGACGAAGCCGACAGGACAGACCAGGACAGACCAGGACCCCGATGATGACCACGACGACAACCTCAACGACGATCTCAACGGCAACCGTGAACACCTCCCGGGCAGTCTCCTCCGCGGGGCCTCAGGCTCCGACGTCGGGCTCCCTGAACGCCGAGCACCTGGCCACAACCAGTCTCGCCGAGCTCAACGGCGCCGCGGGCCTGCTCACCCGGGTGGACCGCAAGTACCTGGTGCCGCTGGAGCGTGCGCAGGAGCTCGTGGGCGGTCTCACCTCCAAGGCCCGGGTCCTGGACATCGACGGGAGGCGCCGCTTCTCCTACGCCTCGACCTACTTCGACACCCCGGGGCTGGAGGCCTTCATGCTCACGGCCCGCAAGCGGCGTCGGCGCTTCAAGGTGCGCACCCGCACCTACCTGGACTCCGGCCTGTGCTTCCTGGAGGTCAAGACCCGTGGCGCACGCGGTACCACCGTCAAGCGGCGCATGGGCTACCACCCCGACGACGCCTCCCGCCTCACCGGTTCGGGGCGCGCCTTCGTGGCCGCCTGCCTGGCGAGCACGGGGGTCACCGGGCCGGCTGCTGCCCGGGATGTCGCCGCCGCGCTGCGGCCGGTGCTGGCCACCACCTATGAGCGCACCACCCTGCACCTGCCTGAGGCCGAGGCCCGGGCCACCATCGACACGGCCCTGACCTGGCGGCGCCTGACGCCGGTGGCACGCGAGAGGACCGCCGTCGGCGCCGGGGCCCCGCAGGCCCTGCGCCCGGCCCACCTGACCGAGGCCATCGACGACGGAGAGCCGGTGGCGGTAGCGGGTGTCGCCGTCGTCGAGACGAAGAACCCGGCCACACCCTCACCTGCGGACCGCGCCCTGTGGGCCGCCGGCCACCGCCCCACCCGCATCTCGAAGTACGCCACCGGCATGGCTCTGCTCCACCCCGAGCTGCCCGCCAACCGGTGGTAC
>ERZ772956.75-NODE-75-length-82290-cov-11.587013_pt1 | contig 82290 bp, 62 predicted proteins | sample MGYA00580683_ERZ772956 | MGnify/ENA primary metagenome ERZ772956 (study PRJEB29015, sample SAMEA2738077) | human oral metagenome | biome: human oral; feature: human-associated habitat; material: saliva | place: China | collected 2212 ... | reverse complement strand
CCTTTTTGACTAAACTTAATCTACAAACCTGAGTTTTATTCTAAATGATGAATTTCTATCTTTTATTTATCACATCTTTTTCTACTCTTTGAGAGTGTTAGTTTTTTATTATTTAAAAACTGTTTACAAATATACACTCTTTCGTTTAACTGTCCAAATTTATTCAACGAACGGCCTTTTTCTTTCAACGAACTCGTAATCGATAAGAAAGAATGAAGGAATGATAATATTATAAAAGTGTTTTATTATAACAAGCTTTCCCCTTCCACATAGTCTTCGAGGAAGGTATGTTCTCCATCAAATACGAGATAAGTGAACTGCCATATCCAATCTCCAAGAATAAACATACGCACTTTGTCGTCAAGCATAAGGTCGAGCTTTATGTGTCGATGCCCATATACAAAGTAATCAATATCTTTATGCGTCTGCATATACTCCTTGGTATATTGCACTAAGTATTCTTTCTCTTCTCCAAGGAAGGGAAGTTCTTTTCCATCTGCACGTTTTAGTCGGCTCTTTTTAGCCCAACCAAGTCCTAATTGCATTCCCCACCATGGGTGAAAGAAGTTCAATAGTCGCTGGCAGGCACGGTTATGGAATATCTTTCTCAGTATTTTGAACAGCGGGTCAGGGTCTCCAAGCCCGTCACCATGTGCTAAGTAGAATACCTTATCGTGAATTTCGGTTGTAATATCGCGTCTGTGCAGTATTACTCCGCACTCTTCTTCCAAGTATCCGTAGGTCCAAATATCATGATTTCCTACGAAATAATGTACCTCTACCCCCATATCTGTAAGTTCAGAAATCTTTCCCAAGAAGCGTGTATAGCCTTTCGGGACAACGTGTTTGTACTCGTCCCAAAAGTCAAACATATCTCCTAACAGATAGATTGCTTCTGCTTTCTCCTTTATACTGTCCAAAAAGCGCACTAAACGTCGCTCTTGTGTTCGTCGGTGCTTTATGGCTAACGAACCGAGATGGGCATCGGAAAGGAAATAAACATTCTTCATTATCTTACAGTTTGGTTGTTTACTACGGGTGAAATTAGTCGAAGCCGAGTTCTACACGTGCTTCTTCCGACATCATACTTTGATCCCAAGTGGGTTCAAAGACAAGTTCTATGTTAGCAACTTTTACACCTTTCACACCCTCTACCTTTGTTCTTACGTCCTCGTAGATATAGTCGGCTGCAGGACAAGATGGCGAAGTGAAAGTCATATCCATTTCCAATGTTCCGTCTTCCTGCAAATCTATCTTGTAAATCATACCGAGGTCGTATATGTTTACAGGTATTTCGGGGTCGTAAACGGTCTTTAAAACGTCTACAATTTCTTCTTCTATTTTTGTTTTTTCTTCTTGTGTCATAATCTTTTTACTTCGTTAAAGGCCTTGCTAAAGGCTACCTAATATTTGCAAAGATAGCGATTATATTTTACATTCGTATGCTATTTGCTAACTATTTTCTGCCAATTGGCTGTCTGTTAAGACGTTTTAGTCTGTATTAAAAAAACTATTTTTCCGATTGTTAGTGTGTAAATGTGCGGGCAAGATAACTGCATTAAGGCATGATGTCTTTTATTTTTCGCACCATCAAAGTGGTGAGACTGTTAGAGAAGACTTCTCCTATTTTGTTCTTAAAAAGTCAGAGTAGTTTGCTTATAAAACCGCTCTTATTTGTAAAGAAAAACACAAATAAAAAGCAGTATAGATACTATTGCATTGCAAAAGAGCCTGTTTTGCGCTGCAATATAGGCACTTTTGGCGTGCAAAACAGGCACTTTTACAACGCAAAACAATGGGTGTTGCAATGCGTTGATATTCAGCTTATTGAGTGTTGGTTGTACTCGTAAACTTTCTTTACAATCTTTCTGCTTTCTTTTTGTTCTTAAAGGAAGTTGTTTCCATGCTTGTGTGTGGTCTTAAAACACCATGTTACAGCTTGTAGAGATAATAATTAGAAAGTATGTTATAAGTAAGAAAAATCCCTGTAAGCAGTATAATAACTTGCTTACAGGGATTTTAATATATTGCTGTGGCAGCCTATTAGTTATCTGCTGCCGTGCGTTTAGTGTTGATTACCAGATGTGAGCGCGCTTGTTAGCAGGGATAAAGAGCTTGTCGCTCTTCTTGATTTTGAATGCATCGTACCATGCATCGATTTCTGGGAGCGCAGCATTTACACGTGCCATGTTAGGCGAGTGTGGGTCAACAGTGATGAGATACTCGAGGTATTCAGGGCGAGCGTTGCCTGCCCATACACGTGCCCATGAGAGGAAGAAGCGTTGTTCAGGTGTGAAACCGTCTATAACCTTCAATGGTTTCTTCTTCATGCTGTTCTGTAAAGCACGGAATGCGATGTTCAAACCACCATTATCGCCGATGTTTTCGCCCAAAGTGAGTTGGCCGTTCACCTTCTTGCCGTTTACAACCTCTACCTTACTGAAGTGGTCTACCAAAACTTTTGAACGCTCTTGGAAGTTCTTCTTATCCTGTGCGGTCCACCAATCGCGTTGATTACCAGTCTTATCGAACTGCGAACCTTGGTCGTCGAAGCCGTGACTCATCTCGTGTCCGATTACAGCACCGATACCACCATAGTTCACTGCATCGTCTGCGTTAGGGTCAAAGAATGGAGGTTGGAGGATAGCAGCAGGGAAACAGATTTCGTTTGTAGTAGGATTGTAGTAGGCATTGATGGTCTGTGGCGTCATGCCCCATTCCATTTTGTCTACTGGTTTGTTTACTTTTCTGTTCAATTCGTCTTGCAAGAAGAATTCACTAACGTTCTGCATGTTAGCATAGAGCGATAGTTTCTCGTCTATTTGTAGCCCGCTGTAGTCGCGCCACTTGTCTGGATAGCCAATCTTAACAATGAAGTTGTCGAGCTTATCCTTTGCTTGTGCTTTGGTTGCAGCGCTCATCCAAGTTGATTCTTGTATGCGTTGTGCGAGTGCTTCCTGCAGGTTCTTCACGAGTTCTATCATGTGTTTCTTGCTGCTTTCAGGGAAATACTTCTCTACATAGAGCTTTCCTACAGCCTCACCGAATACACTTGACACAGTTCCTACGGCACGTTTCCAACGTGGACGGTCTTGTTGTGCACCGCTTACAACGCTGTTATACTTGAAACTTTCAGCACGGAAAGCATCGCTCAGCTGGCTTGAAGCACCTGATATAACCTTAATCTCAGCGTAAGCCTTAAGGTCTTCCAACTTTGTTTCGGCGAGAATCTTCTCTACTTCATGTATTGGTTCAGGCTGACCAACGTCTACTGCATCGAAAGGAGGGAATCCTGTCTGAAGGAAAACATTACCCCAGTCAATGCCAGGGAAGTTCATTACGAGTTCGTTGTAGCTCATCTTGTGATAGTTTTTATCTATATCGCGGAGCTGAACGTTCGAATAACTTGCCTTTGCTATGCGTGTTTCGATGGCCATTATGGCTTCAACCTTCTTCGCAGCAGTAGCTTCGTCGTTGCCAACCATCTTGAAAAGGTTCTTCATATAGGCCTTGTAAGCATCGCGAACCTTCACTGTCTGAGCATCATTGTTCAGATAGTAGTCGCGTGTACCCATACCTAAGCCGCCTTGACCAATAGAAACGATGTTCATAGATGCGTTGCGCATGTCGGCACCTACGCCAATTCCGTACATCATAGTGTTTTCTCCGCGACGGTCAAGCTGCGCTGTTACAACCTGATACTCCTTGTTGCTCTTGATAGCAGCAATACGATCGAGTGTTGGTTTCAGCGGTGTCCAGCCCTCACGGTTTAGGCGTGCACTGTCCATCATCATGTTATAGAGACTTCCAAGCTTTTGTCCGAGCGTTCCTTGTGGCTGGGGCTTGTTGGCATACTCCATGATTAGCTCTTGAATACGCTTTTGGTTCTCTTCGAAAAGGTCTGTAAAGGCACCATTATTGGTATGTTCTGCATCCAAAGGATTGTTCTTTAACCAACCGCCCGCAGCGTATTGGTAGAAGTCAGTGCCTGGTTTCACGTTCAGGTTCATGTTCTTTTTGTCGATACCTGACGTTGTGTTTTGAGCATTAGCAGTCATTGCTGCAAAGAGGCAAGCTGCTATTAGTGTTCTCTTTTTCATGTTTTAAGTTGTTATTTTGTTGTTATAATATTTCTTTATTGACATTTTTTGCGTACAAAAGCCCCACGATTTTCAGTGAGACTCCTATATATTATGCTAAATTCACTGCAATATTATAAATAATTTTTATATGTAGCAAGTTTTTAAAGCGTAAAGTATGTGCCCCGACTTGCTTTATAGGGTTTTACGAAATATGATGTTATGTCCGATGGGACATAACATCATATTTCCTTTAAAGCTACACAAGTTGTATTAGGTTCCACTGTTTTTCAATCTCTTTGATATCGATATCGAGCAGCGTCATCTGTCTAAAAACTTCTGGTAGCATATCGTTCATAAATTCATTCTTGCGTTGTGCGAGTATTCTCGTACGTGCATTGGACGACACGAAATAGCCTAAGCCTCGCTTATTGTAGATTATCTCCTCGCGAGCGAGTAGCTCATACGCTTTAACAGCGGTGTTTGTGTTCACCTGAAGCATGATAGCGTATTCTCGAACCGAGGGGATTCGGTCGTTTGCCTTGTAGTTTTGGGCAATTATTTCGTCGCAAAGGCGGTCTGCCATCTGCTCGTATATTGCCTTGTTACTATTGAAATTCATAATTAAATCCTTTCTATTGAAGTTGAGAGAGGGGGTTGTGGTGGGCTGCGAACAGCCCTATCCACATGCAATAACTGTTTAAATATTTAGCCAGCGAGTATTGATAGCCTGCAATCTGCAGTAGATGCGGTAAGATAAGAAGTACCAAAGAACAATCTGAATGGCGTTAATAAATATGTTCCACCAAGTCGTTTGCATCCATTCTGGTATGTATAAAGTGTATTCTGTATTTTGTATTACGAAGAAAGCATAGCTTAAAAACAAGGCTGAAAACGCCATACCAATACCCATGAGCGCTAAAGATGTTTGCAGCCATGGTGTTTTTCTGAATAACATACCCCCCAACATATAAATCGCATTCATATTTATTATGCCCATTACGATAAGGGTAAAATTTGCATTTTGGTCTATGTAAAAAAATGATAGAATCTTATTATCTATCAGATTACTCAGAAATTCATGCATAAACTTAGTTGCTGAATAATATGTTCCTTGATGTAGTAGCATATTAATGAGCATCTGCAAGAGGTCGCCTATGAAGAAAGCGACTATTGTAAGTACCAAAGGAACAATAGTAGCACCTAATGCGCGTGCAGTAAACCTTTCCAGGTTGGTTGCTGGCAATGTTAGTTCATTTATCCTTTTTTGCTTTGTTTTCAAGTCAGAAATAATATTTCCACCACCAACAATAAATAAGATTATAATGCCATAGAATATAAATAATGTGGCTACAAACATGGTTTGTTCATGATAATCGTCGATTATTGCCTCAAGATCGAATGGGTTGTATGCGAAGGAATAAGTTAGGGCAACCCCCAAAATTATTCCTAAGAATAGTTTGACGTACTCTTTTTTCCTTACCATAAGGAGTCTTAAGAACACATTACCAAATCTTTGTATATTGAAAGTTTCCATATTTATAGTATTGTTTATTTTTGTTTTATGATGTTATTTTATTTGTTTTATTTAGCACGAGTGGTTTGGTCATCTATTGTTCCGTTACCCCTCATTGTATAAATTGGCTTGTTGCGGGTTACACCTTCGAGTGTTACAGAACAATTGCCTTGTACATCTACGTTCACATTATTGCCCAAAGCAAAGTCTATATCTGCTGAACTATTCCCCATAATATTCATATTTAAGTCGTTTATGGTTAGCTTCGACAAATCAATACTGGCATTTCCTTCTATCTTCATCGTTAGTTTTTTTGCTGTAAGACCTGTGATATCAATAGAGGAATTACCGAAAATGTTAAAGTCAACATTGTCTCCTGTTATCGGTTTGTTGATGTCTATAGACGAGTTTCCTACTTGCTTAATCTTTCGTAAGGTAGGCATTGTGATGATAGCCTCGATTAAATAATCATAGACATCGTGTCTTCCTAAATCTATCTCCCTTTTGTTATTGAATTTATCGCTTACATTTGATAAAATCAATACGTCTTCTTTAACTTTTACTTCTGTTTCTTTAACCAGTTTTTCCTTGCCTTTCAGAACTACCTTAGTTGTGTTGCCAGGAATGATTTTTACTAATATGTTGTCGTGAATCTCAATATCTTTGAATGATTCTGTCTTAATTTCTTTTGTGCTTAGCTTGCCAAATTCTTGCTTTTTACGTATGCATGATGCAAATAACAAACCGAAAATGAATAGCGAAAGGCAAATATTAAATGTAAAACCAAATACCTTTTTCATGTTATTGTCTCCTTTTACATATTATTATAACTTGCCTAAAGTAGCTGCATTAAAGAGCAACTCTAAGTTGATAGTAGTCTCTGGGCTATCTGGTTTTCTGCGTGCTATTACAGCATTGCCTTGCAATGATGGTTCGGTGTAGAGCACGCTACTGTCCATTTCGTTGCTATTGCGATAGCTAAACTCGTATTCTTTCGCAATGTCTTCTACCGATGCGTTTACCAACATCTCCGAGTTGTTGAGGATAAACACATGGGTGAGCAGTTGTTCAACGTCGTGAACTTGGTGTGTAGAGATAATAAGTGAAGAGTCAGCGGGTAGGTTTCCTGCTATCACCTTGCGGAAAAGAGCCTTAGAAGGAATATCAAGACCATTTGTTGGTTCGTCCATTAACAGCAATTGGCAGCACGAAGCCACTGCGAAACTCATATAAATCTTCTTCTTCTGACCCATTGAGAGGTGCTTGAAGTTTACGTCTGACTCCATTTCGAAGTCTCTTAAGCAGTTAAATAGGATCTCTTCGCTGAAGCGAGGGTAAAAGTCTTGGTGAACTTTTACGTACTGCTTCAGCGTGAGATCGGGAAGATCATATTCTTCTGGCACTACATATATCTCGCGAAGCATCTCTGGGTGGCGCTTTTTAGCCTCCATTCCATCGATGTAAACTTCTCCACCTTTGGGACGTAATAAGCCTGATATTAGGTAAAGCAAGGTACTTTTACCCATACCATTCTTTCCTAAAAGACCATAAACTTGGTTTCCTTGGAGTGTAAGATTCAATCCATCGAACACCTTTTTCTTGTTTCCTGGATAACTGAATACTAAGTTTTTGATTTCAATCATAGCCGTTTATATTTTTAATTGTTATGTTGTTTAATGCTGTAATACTTTAATAGTACACTGCAAAAGTATTGTTTTATTTCATTACCTCCAAACTTTTGGGCAACTTTTTTCATAAAATAGTGAAATATTTTTTTTACTATTGCATTTTAATAGGATTACACCTTATTATATATAAAAGCAATATTATGAAATGCAAGAAAAGTAATTGAAATACAAGTCAATTGAAAAGAAAATGCAATATGTATATTCATTTTGTTGTAAAAATATTCGCTGATTTTGTATGAGAGGCGAAAAAAAAACTATAAAAAGTAAGATTTTTAATATATTTCTTGCATAAACAAAAAACAATATGTATATTTGCACATGTTTAACGCATAGATATGCCGCAATATGAAAGTAAAGACTAAAAGATTAGAGACTATTAAGATGCTTATCTCAAGCATGGAGTTGAGTTCACAAGAAGAAGTTATCAAAGCGTTAGAGAAGGAAGGCTTTAAGCTAACACAGGCTACGTTGAGCCGCGACCTCAAGCAGTTGAAGGTGGCAAAGGCTGCCTCAATGGGAGGAAAATATGTTTATGTGCTTCCTAACGACACAATGTATAAGCGTGTTTCTACCCCTGGAAAGGCATCAGAGATGCTTCTTCGTAGCGGTTATCTTTCCATTCACTTCTCAGGTCAGATGGCTATTATAAAGACACGCCCAGGCTATGCCAGTGCGATTGCCTATAATTTAGATAATAGCGACTTGCCCGAGATATTGGGAACGATAGCTGGTGATGATACGATTTTTATTGTTTTTAAGGAGGGTTGTACGCACGATGAAGTACTGAAATCGCTCTCTTTCGTTATTCCTGAACTAACAGCATAACGTAACAACGAGAAGAATAAAACAAAATTCTAACATAACGATTTTATAGGAAAAGTACTTCGGAATTGTAAAAGTATTTCGGCGTTAAAACGAAAGAATCGTTTTGACAATGCAAAAGCGCCTGTTTTGTATCGCAAAACAGGCGCTTTTATCGTGCAAAATAGGCACTTTTGTAATGCAAAACAGGCTCTATTGCAACGTGTTGATATAAAGGTTGTTACACAATAATTATGCTTTGAAAAAATGTTTACATAATTTTGACCTTGTATTTTTAAAAATATAAGGGTGTATTACCAGTTTATCTGCTGATGTCCGATTGTATTCTGTCGTAGAATTGAGATAGGATTTCCAACATATCATCGGGCAAATAGCTGAATGCTTTCTCTGCCATCGACTCTGGAATTTCGTAGTATGCTTCGGCAACCGAACCCGCTATGCAAGCCTTTGTATCGGTGTCGCCATCGCAAAGCACAGCCAAACGTATTGTTTCCTCGAAGCTATTGGCATCCATAAAGCATCGCAATGCCATCGGAACCGTTTCCTGGCAAGTAGCGTCGAAATGGTTTTGTGCTCCAATCTTGCGTATATCGCGCATTGATGGTAGCTCGTATGCATAAAATTTTCGTATTTTTCGCTCTACGTCAGACTTGGTAAAGCGCATGTGTCGCAGCCAGCATATAGTCTCGGCAATGCACTGTGCGCCCTTGATACCCTCTTCGTGGTTGTGCGAAACCTCTGCCGTTTTCTTGGCTTCGTCTATTACTTCCTCCCAATCCGAGAAGAGCCAGCCCACTGGACTAACGCGCATGGCGGCACCATTGCCGTACGAATTCTTCGGTTGCGGGTCGGTTTCGTGCAGCCAATCGCTGAAAATGTTGCCGTATCCGCCCATTGGAGTAGGGTAACGGTGGCACCAATCCAACAGCGCATCCTTATAAGAGCGTCCGTTTAGAACGGCATCGGCAATGGCAACAGTGCAGATTGTGTCGTCAGTGTAAGAACATTCGTCGGTGAAAAGCTCGAAATCTTTTTCCGGTACAGGTCCAAATTCAAAGCGTGAACCTACAATATCTCCTATAATTGCTCCAAGCATACAGTGGAATAGTTTAATTAAGACGTCCAGAAATTAGTAATGTTGTACCCCCGATGAGAATCGAACTCATATTTCAGCTTTAGGAGAGCCGTGTTCTATCCATTGAACTACAAGGGCATTATGCTTGGTTTATTGTTGCGTATAGCCTTTTTTACGCACACATAATCCTATGCAAAGATAGCAAAAAAAAGTGTTTTATTAGTTATTTGCTACTTTTTTTTCGTTTTCTGTTAAACTTTTAATCGTAAGAAAAGTCTTAGATTATGTTATGAACAGGATGATTACATTATTGCTACTCGTCGTATTGAATACGACGGCAGCGCTTGCACAAGGCTCTGTGAAGGGCAAAGTATTAGACAAAAAGACGGATTCAGGTATTGAATTCATAAATATCGTGATACGAAAAGAAGGGAGCGACAAAATACTTAAAGGTGCTATAACCGACACCGAAGGGCATTTCGTAATACAAGATGTTCCTAATGGTAACTACACACTTACCGCAAGTAGTATCGGATATAAAGATGTTGTAAGAAAGTTCAGCCTTACAGCAACTGCGCCTAACAAGAGTTTTATGGCACTTTATATATCTGAAGACGCCCAATCGCTTGGAGAAGTGGTGGTAACGGCACAGCGTTCGGACATGAAATTAGAGGTAGACCGGAAGACATTCAGCGTAGATCAGCAGATAGCTAATGCGGGCGGAGCAGCTTCAGACGTATTGGAAAACATACCAAGCGTGGAGGTTGATAATGACGGCAACGTATCGTTGCGTGGCAATTCAAGTGTTGAGATATGGATAAATGGTAAGTCATCGGGACTAACAAGCGATAATCGTGCCAGCATATTGCAACAATTGCCAGCCGAAAGCATAGAGCGTATAGAAGTAATTGATAATCCATCGTCTAAATTTTCGGCTGAAGGCTCGGCAGGTATCATCAATATTGTCTTAAAAAAGAACCTTAAAGCGGGCTATTATGGTAGTGTTCAGGTTGGAGGAGATACACGAAGAGGTGCCAACACATCGGTAAGTATCAACTACAACAGTTCGTTAATCGATGCCTACGCTAATGTTGGCTATCGCCATAATAAGAAAGAAGGAGGGGTGTGGAGCGAACAAAACAACTTCAACACAAATACTTATCAACGATATAAAAGCCTTAGCGAAGGACAAGGCAACAACCTTTTCACACGTGCAGGCATAACATTGCATGCTACAAAGAAGGACGACATCTCGCTGAGTGGTATGTTTACACTCGGAAAACATAATAATGGTAGCCTTACACCATATGAATACGGACCCATTGGTTCGCCCATTAACAGCAGTTTGATGTATCGTAACAGCAACAGCAGCAACGATTCGCACATGATGCACCTTGAATTCGACTATCGACACAGCTTCTCTGATAAACATTACTTGGACTTTAGTGTGGGCTACGATAAGTGGAAGGCAGACAACGAGAATATTTATCAAGACTCAACCACTTATTTTGATGCAGCTGGTTATCCTAAAGCAATGCCTGGAACAAGTGGAAACTATCAGCGCAGACCTATGTATGTGAATAATAATTCATGGGAAATAAAGCTCGATTACGAAAATCAAATATCAAAAGCGTTGCGACTTCAGGCTGGTTATCAAGCCAACTTGTCGAAAGAAAATACACCCCAAGAAAGCTTTGTAGACCGCAACAGCTGGGCAGGATATAACCCTGTGGAAGACCAACTCTACTATAATCGCTTTATATATAAAAACAACATACATGCCCTATACACCACCTTATCTTATAATATGGGCAAGTTCGGTTTGATGGCAGGCCTCCGTGGCGAATACTGGAAGGTGAATACGGAAAGCTATTCGTGGGCTCAGGAACACAATCCAAGCTTGAGAAGTACACCTTTCGAGAAGGATTTCTTCCAGCTTTTCCCAAGTATCTTTATGAGTTATCAGCTAACTCAGAACGACCAACTGCAATTAAACTACACCCGTCGCCTGCGTAGACCATGGGGAGGACAGCTTAATTCGTTCAGAAACACAAGCGATGCAACTGTTATTTCGTTCGGTAATCCTGAGCTAACACCAGAATATAGCAATTCGTTCTCGTTGAACTATCTGCGCACTTGGCCTGAACATTCGCTGTTAGTATCGGCTTATTATCGTCCAACTACCGATGTGATGCAACGCATTACTTATCGTAACTCAACCGATGGACTGCTTTATCAAACCAATTTCAACGTTGCTAAGAGTACAGCTACGGGTTTAGAGCTTACTGCAAAGAACAAGTTGTTCCGCATTTTGAACCTCTCTACTTCAGCAAACTTCTACTATTACAAGCTCGATGGGTTTAATTTCGACATCGATGGGCAGACAATTATAGGAAAAGGCAATAGCAGTTTTACATGGAATGCACGTATGCAGGCAAGTCTTATGCTGCCATACGATATGTCGGTACAGCTTACAGGTAACTACAACAGCCGCCAAACGCTGGCTCAAGGCTATAGAGAATCAAGCGGAAGCATAGACTTTGGTTTCAGAAAGAGCTTCTTTAACAAGATGTTAGTGCTGTCGGCAAACTGTCGTGACTTGCTCGATACACGCAGATGGAAGACTTATACCAGCAGCGAGTCGTTTACTCGCAATCAAGAAAGCTGGCGTTCAGGGCGCAATTTCCGCTTTACGCTTACATGGAACTTCGGTAATTCGAAGAAGAATAAGAAGAAAGACAACAATATGGAGATGGATGAAGACTTCGGAAGTCAGCCATACGGAAATGGAGGAGGGGAGTAAATATAATGCTCTTTTCTACATTGGAGATAGCCCAAGAAGGCATATCAGACAACATTTGATATGCCTTCCTTTTATATTAAAAGCAACAATACAAAGTAAAACACAACCAGCTTGAGGGCTTGATGTGTTCATTTTATTATACGAAAAACGGCAGTAGTACTAAGAAGAAAGTACTACTGCCGTTTTGTTTATACAGTCTTATATGAAAGTTCTTATATCTTTAGCCTACTATACTACCTGGTTTTACTTCTCCGAGTGTGGTTGTTACGCTGAGAGAACCATCGAAGTTCACAGCAGAAAGAATCATACCTTGACTTTCAATGCCCATCATATTACGAGGAGGGAAGTTGGCTATGAAGAGAACATCCTTACCAATGAGTTGCTCTGGTTCGTAGAATGCAGCAATACCGCTAAGGATTGTGCGCTCTGAACCGCTGCCATCGTCGATTGTAAACTTAAGGAGTTTCTTGCTCTTCTTTACCTTTTCGCAATGAATAATGTGTCCAACGCGAATGTCAAGCTTCTCAAAATCATCGAAAGAAACATCTTTCTTGATAGGTTCAGCCACATAGTTGTTAGCTTCGTTAGCCTTTTTGGTATCCTCAAGTTTCTTGAGTTGAGCATCGATAGTTTCATCTTCGATCTTCTCGAACAGCAAGTGTGGCTCGTTAAGCTTATGTCCTGCTGGAATAATATCGGTGCTACCAAGCTGTGTCCAGTCGTATTCAGCCAGGTTGATCATATTGCGAAGCTCCTTACTACTGAATGGAAGGAATGGTTCGAAGGCTATACTGAGGTTGGCAACCAACTGAAGTGAGATGTTCAAAATAGTTTCTACACGCTTAGGATCGGTCTTCCAAACTTTCCAAGGTTCGCATTCGGCAATGTAACGGTTGCCAATTCGTGCCAAATTCATGGCCTCTTTCTGTGCTTCGCGGAACTTAAATACATCGAGATAGCTTTCTACTTTCTCCTTCACATCTTTAAATTCTTGAATTGTTTGACGGTCTACGTCTTGCAATTCGCCACACGCAGGCACCACGCCATCCCAGTATTTCTGCGTCAATTGCAATGCTCTGTTCACGAAATTGCCATATACTGCCACGAGCTCGCTATTGTTACGCTCTTGGAAATCCTTCCATGTGAAGTTATTATCCTTTGTCTCTGGTGCATTAGCAGTAAGCACATAGCGTAGCACATCTTGCTTGTTAGGGAAGTCTACCAAGTATTCGTGCAGCCATACCGCCCAGTTGCGGCTTGTTGAAATCTTATCGTTCTCAAGGTTTAGGAACTCGTTAGAAGGCACGTTATCAGGCAAAATGTAGTCGCCATGTGCTTTTAACATGCTTGGGAAGATAAGGCAGTGGAACACAATATTGTCTTTCCCGATGAAGTGAACAAGGCGTGTTTCAGGGTCTTGCCACCACTTTTGCCAACTTCCGAACTGCTCTGGATTGCTGTCGCAAAGCTCCTTTGTGTTCGAAATATATCCAATAGGAGCGTCAAACCACACGTAAAGCACTTTACCTTCGGCTCCCTCAACAGGTACAGGGATGCCCCAATCAAGGTCACGGGTCATGGCACGAGGCTGCAAATCCATGTCTAACCAGCTCTTACATTGTCCGTACACGTTCGGACGCCACTCTTTATGGTCGCTTAAAATCCACTTTTTCAACCATTCTTGGTAGTCATTCAGTGGCAAATACCAGTTTTTAGTAGCCTTAATCACAGGCTTTGAGCCTGAAATAGTAGATTGTGGATTGATAAGTTCCATAGGACTGAGGTCGCTACCGCACTTCTCACATTGGTCGCCATAGGCGTGTTCGTTGTGGCAATGTGGACATTCTCCAATCACATAGCGGTCGGCTAAGAATTGTTTAGCCTCCTCATCGTAAAGCTGTTCGCTTTCTTTCTCAATCAATTTGCCCTCATCATAGAGCTTACGGAAGAAGTCTGAAGCAAACTTATGATGGGTTTCGCTGGTAGTACGGCTATACACATCGAATGAAATACCAAACTCTTTGAACGAGTCTTTTATCATTTTGTGGTAGCGGTCGCAAACAGCTTGTGGTGTGATTCCCTCTTTCTTAGCACGTAAAGTGATAGGTACTCCGTGTTCATCGCTGCCCCCGATGAAAACAACTTCTTCTTTCTTAAGTCGCAAATAACGTGCGTAAATATCTGAAGGAACGTACACTCCTGCAAGATGTCCTATATGTACACCACCATTAGCATAGGGCAATGCTGCCGTAACAGTGGTTCTTTTGAATTTCTTTTCTCCCATATATGTATATCGTTTGTTTTTAATCAGATTGCAAAGTTACGGCAATTTACTGAAACTTGCAAAGGTTATTATAATCTCACCATTTTATTGTATTCTTATCGTTTTGGCACCTTCGTAACAGCCTATAGTGCGTTGTCCTTTCTTATATATATCCTCGTTTCCTGGCATATCAAGCACGAAACCAGCTGCTTTCACCTGTGCAACTAGATTATCGTAAGCTATTTGGTTGAAAACTCCAATAATAATAGCTCCATCTTTAAAGGCTATGTAGCTTGAAACTCCCTTTTGTAATGGCTTCGGATAGTCTTCGTACTTGTTGTCTGTTAGGATTTTTGCAAGACGACAATTCTTATAATAAAGCTTCGTAAACTTATCAAGACGATAGATTTCGTAGTTTTCTTTTAGCTTGTAACCATATTTTTTCGTTATTGCTGTTACCTTTTCAGGATTTTCAAAGATATCTATGCCTTCTGCAATGCTAATAAATTCCTTACTTGCCTCTACTTTTTCGGTTGCTACTGCCGGCGTAGTTGTCGCATCGGAAGCCGTTGTAGACTTCTGTGTTGTACCACAACTTGCCAGTGTTAGAGCTATTGTCGCCATTACGGCAGTTATCCATTGTTTATGCTTCATACCTTTCTTATTTGTAGGTAACTACTGTTTCAGCAGTTACCACCTTATATATAATAAGGTGCAAAGGTACGATATTTTTTTCTTCCTATGGCATAAAACTAAAAAACTAAGTAGCAGAAGCAATGTTGAAACATTTTTTAGCTTCATCAACAACGTTGATAGAAATGAACTCTACAACTATTCTATTTGATAGATATAAGTTAAGAAGCAATATGGAAGATATGCCCTTATTAGTTGTAAAGTCCTCCTTTATAGTCTGTTTTCTGTTAGTTTAACCTAATATGGAATAGCAGTGTAAAGTCTATAGTTATACTCCTTTAATTGGCAAAATACACTATTGTAGTTGTTTTTTGAAAAAAAAGTTTCAAAAAAATAGTTATTTAATTTTTTATTTGTACTTTTGTCAAATCATCATATAATAATTATCTGTTATAACAATAGAAGGTTTTAATAGTTTTTATAATATGAAGACAAACAGAAGCAACTAAGCATTAGTCTATAAATTAGATGTGCTGAATGAAAAACCTAATAAGAAGTAATTAATCGAATATTAACTAAACCAAAAACAAATGAAAAAACTTCTATTATCTTGCTTTGCATTTGCAATGGCAATCGCAGCTACTGCACAGAATGGTAGCTTGAAAGTAACCGAGCAAGACTACAATCTTGTTCAACCAATCAGTTCTGTAAAATTCCACAACAACGTTAAGGCTACAAGAGCAAACTTGCCTGCTAACCAGCGTTACATGGGTAACTACAGCAGTGATAACTATAATGATAAGGGTGTTGGCTTTACCCAAAACGAAGGCAAGTTAACCCTTATGACTCCTATTTTCAAAGATATTGCTGCAGGATTCGATGGCGGTAAGGTTGTTGGTATGCGTGCTGCAATACCTGCTGATGGTGTTGGCGCTATCACATTAAAGCTCTTTACCTACAACACAGTAGATGGAAAGATGGACTTTAAGGTAGTTGCTGAACAAGAAGTTGCTAGCTCTAAGAAAGGTTGGAACGATGTAACATTCACGACTCCTTATACTCTTGACTTCACAAAGGCTGAAGGTGTGATGTTAGGATTTACTTATACACAGAAGAAAGGTTCTACTCCTGAGTGTTATGCTATCTCATTGCAGAAAGAAGGAACAGTTGTTCCAACATACGTTACTATGGAAGGTAGCAATGAATTGTACGCTTTCTCTTCTGAGAAATACGGAAACCTTGCAGTGCAAGCGATAGTAGAAAAAGATTATCCAGCTAAGGATATCATGCTTCATAGCGTTAAATTCAACAAGTTTACAAAGGCTTCAAGCAACACAAAGTTCGTTGTAAACGTTAGCAACTTAGGTACATCAGACATCAATGCTTATACTTTAGTAGCATCAATTGATGGTAAGCAAATTAAAGAACAAACTATTACAGGTGTCGTAAATGGTACTATCAAGGCTGATGTAGTTGAAATTCCTACTACAGATGTAGAACTTGGCGCACACAAAATTAAGTTTGCTATCACTAAGGTAGATGGTGCTGAGCCATCAGGCAACACTAAGAACGACGTTTACGAATCAGATATCAACTTCTACGAAACAGCTCTTAAGAGACAAAAGCAGCTCATTGAGCAGTTTACAGCTGTTACTTGTACATGGTGTCCTACTGGTTCAAGATTCTTAAAGCAGTTGCAAGATAATCGTCATGACTTGGCTTGGGTGGCTCTTCACGGCCCAATGGGTAGCCCAGACCCATATCAGACAAACCAAAGTATTGCTATTATGAATGCGCTTGGTGCAAGTGGTTATCCAATGGCAGCATTCAACAGAACAGCAATAGAAGGTGCTCTTACAAAAGCAATTGCTTTCAATGATGAGACATTTAGCCAAGCAGTTCAAATGTTTAACCAAATGTTTGAACAAACAGATGCTAATCTTCCTGCATTCGTAAACCTTGAAATTGCTGCTAAGGTAGACAAGGTTGCTAACGAAAATAACGACCAATTGGTTGTAGATGTAAAGGGTTTGGGTGTTAAGAGTGCAGCAAACTTCCTTAAAGACTATGTTCTTTACGTTTATGTAACAGAAGATGGACTCGTTAGTCCACAGATTGATAAGGGTCAAAGAATTAAGAACTATGTTCACAATGGCACATTCCGTCAGTGCTTAACAAACATCAACGGTGACAACATTACATGGTCTGGCGACAACTTTGATAAGCAATTCACTTACACTATCCCTGCTGGTTACAAGGCAGACAATATGCATGTAGTTGCATTTGTGGCTCCTAAGTTAGGCGATAAATCTATTGCTGTAGACGAACACGTAGTAAACCAAACCAATATGGCAGACGTTGTTGTTCTAACTGCAGGCATTGAAAATGCAAGTATAGACGCTGACAACGAGATAGTAGCACGTTACAACCTTGCTGGTCAGAAGATTGACAAGGCTCAGAAGGGTGTAAACATTGTGAAGTACAAGAACGGTAAGGTTGTTAGAGTAGTTGTAAAGTAATTTAAAACTGCTATAGAATATAAGAATTATTATTGTTGCTTGACAACAATCCCTACTTTTGCTGACGCTGAAAACGTTTAGTAGCTGAAGCAAAAGCGTTATAAAGGCTGGAGTCCGACATAGGACTCCAGCCTCTTTTTATATGCTATTGTTCAGTGCTGATAACTTGCAGATAGTGTTAGGATACTGAATTTGTTGAGTGGTATAGCTATTTTTTTATCAGCCTTTTGCAATTAATAGCAGATGAGAAAAATATTTATGAATTGCAAGAAGCCATTGTTTACATATAATAGTTGCTTTCATTACTGCAGCAAAATGGCAGATTGGCTATATCGCACAGCATATATTTTTCCGCTATTGAGTAGAGAATGTTTATATAGAATATCTCTTTAGTTTGTAAAGAAAAATACAAGTAAAAAGCTGTGTATATGCTTTTGCGTTGCAAAAGTGCCTGTTTTGTGTAGCAATAGTGCCTGTTTTGCAAGGTAAAAGAGCCGCTTTTGCAATGCAAAACAACCCCTATAATAAAGTCTTGATAATTAAACGGTTACGCAATACGAGATATTCTGTGAAATCTTTACATCTTTATTGTTCTCATTTCATCTATATATGAAGATGTTCAGAGCCAATTATTGAGAAGAGAGAGAAGTGCTTTCTATTCGCAATCAACGTATTTTAAGTGTGGTTTATTTTAGTTTTTATCTCTCCTAACTTTTCGTATTGATTTGATAAACAATGATAAAAGTTTAATGTTTAGTGTTTATTAACATTGTGAATTTGTTTTCATTACGAATTTATCGTAAGTTTGCAGCAGAATCAAATAAACCAAATTCGAATATGGAGAAGTTAACAAAGCAAGAAGAAGAAGTAATGTTGCAAGTATGGCACTTAGGAAGCTGTACAACGAAAGAGGTTTTACAACATCTGGAAGAGCCTAAACCACCTTACACAACAGTGGCTTCGGTGATGAATAACCTAAAGCGTAAGGGATATATAAAGGCGAAACAGCATCGTGCGATTTATCATTTTACGCCACAAATAGCGCAAACTGAATATAAATCAGACTTTATGAGCAATTTCGTAGGCAACTATTTTAAGAACTCATTTCGTGAAATGGTGTCGTTCTTTGCTAAGGAAGACAAGATATCACCAGAGGATTTGAAAGGTATTATCAGTGAAATTGAAAAAGGAAAAGACACAGAATAGAAGCTGAATGCCCACAAAGACATTTAGCATCTGCCTTCAAACATATTTTTAAACAATAATCGATTGAAAACGAAATAGCTATGATGATGTATTTATTGAAACTCAACATTGCCCTTATCGCGCTCTTCGGCTTTTATAAGTTGATGTTTTCAAGCGACACATTCTTCTCGTGGCGCAGAGCATCTCTTATTGGAATGTATTTCGTTGCGATGTTGGTGCCGGGGCTGAACTGCTCTTATTGGATAAACAAGAGCGTGGGAATGGTATCAATGGCAAACGAATATGCTGCCATTGTCCTGCCGGCTGTAACCGTAACACCGGGTGGTGGAGGTTCGATAGGCTGGGAAACTACGGCGATAACTATATATACTATGGTGGCTTGTCTGTTCTTGCTGCGCTTCTTCTGGCAGTTGGTGTCCATCGTACGGCTGAGGAATAAATGCAGAACAACCGATATAAATGGAACGAAGGTGTATCTTTTGGAAAGCGACGAAGGACCTTTCTCGTTCTTCAACTGGATTTTCATCAACCCGACGAAGCACAACAGACAGGAAACAGACGAGATAATGACGCACGAACTGGCTCATTGCAGGCAGCTTCACTCCATAGATGTCCTCTTTACAGAACTGTTTGCCATTGTCTTTTGGGCAAATCCGTTCGTGTGGTTGCTGAAGCGTGAAGTGCGGTTGAACCTCGAATATCTTGCCGACAACAATGTCTTGGCAGGCGGAACGGACAGCAAGAAATACCAATACCATTTGCTTGGATTGGCATATAGAAAGAATGTAGCTACTATTTCAAATAATTTTAATGTTTTACCTCTTAAAAAGCGTATCAAAATGATGAACAAAAAACGAACAAAGAGAATAGCAAAAGTAAAGTATGCACTTTACATTCCGTTGGCAGCAGCACTGCTCGTTGTGAGCAACATCGAAACAGTTGCATGCGATATAGCCAATGTTGCGAAGGCAATGCCTATGGCAAAGGCAAGTGTTAAACAGAAAAAGATGGTGGATTTGTCATTTAGCAACAAGACTACTGTAGCAGTAGAAAGTCGAAAGAATGTGCAGTCTACGGAGGTTATTGAACGCAAAGACAACAAGATGGAAGTACAAGCGGACAACCGCAACAGTGAAATGTCGGCTCAAAAAGTAGAAGAAACGACAGAAGTTGCAAACGAAGAGTCTGTAGAAAAGGGACCAAAGAAAAGCCCGAAGAAAGTGTACGATCACATAGAAAATATGCCTACCTTCAATGGAAACCTTAACCAATGGTTAGTTCAGAATATGAAATATCCAGTTGAGGCTATGAACAAAAAAGAGCAAGGAAAGGTTATTGTGCAATTCATCGTATCGAAAAATGGTGAAGTTTCAGAGCCAAAGATTATCCGTTCGGTTTCTCCGGCACTCGATAAGGAGGCTTGCCGCATAGTGTTGGCTATGCCGAAATGGAATCCGGGCAAGCTAAAAGGGAAACCAGTTGCTGTGCGTTTCGTGCTGCCTATAACGTTCAAATTGCAATGACAATAGGTAAATATACCATTCTGTAATCGTTTCTGTGGGACTGCAACCGTTTAAAAGTCCCACAGAATTCCTTATCTAAACATCTATCGATCACGTTCTAAACCAATTATCCATGCGGAAAACATTCCTCCTTCTTATAGTCTTGTGTAGCTTTAGCCTGCACGTAATGGCGCAAAACCGCCGGCAACTTATTGAAAAAGGCGACAGTTGTATGAAAGCTTACAACTATTTTCACGCCATTTCGCACTATAAGCAGGCGCAGACACTGGGCGACGACAATGCCATACGCATGAAACTGGCATCGTGTTATTATCTTCGTACAGCATATAAACAATGTGTTGATGTGCTGAAAACCATTCAAGAAGATAGTCTGACACACGATGCACTGCGCGAAATGTACTATGCGCAAGGTGCAATGCGCAATGTAACGCTGCAAACATATTGGGGAATGACGCTCTTAGAAAGGTTTCCGATGGACGGACATATCGTTGCTGACCTTATGAAAGTATTCTTATCTGAAGAAGATAGTCAGCCTAATATGGCAATATTGTACGGAGAACGCTATTGTAAACAGGATTCTGACAATGTAGAAGTAAACCGAATGCTGGGCGAAGCCTATTTCTTGGACCGCAAATATAACCAATGCATTGCTATATATGATAAGGTGATGGCAGCAGGCGACACCACTTACAATGCACTTTACTATACTGCTGGTGCGTACGAATACCTGAATAAGCTCGATTTAGCAGCCTTTTACTTTACAAAAGCCGTGGAATACGACCCTAAAATAGCTGTTGGGAACTATCGGTTAGGCGTTGTTGAAAACCAATTGGGATATTACGATGCAGCAATAGAACATCTAAAAGTTGCAGCGGAGCTATATGAACCGAGCAAATCCATCATGTTTATAATATATAAGAATATGGGTGATGCAAAGAATAGCCTTAAATCGTTCAAAGAGGCTTACCTTTATTGGGGATATGCACTGGCCTATGTTGACGATAAAGAACTTAAGGAGAAACGTCTGGAACTGAAAAAACTTGTTGGCTTGTAGTATTGGAGCATGGCTATTCAGCAAAAATACAATCTGATAAGACCATCGAAGAAGTGCCCTTTCAGTATGTTATAAAAGCAATAAACCTACTTTATGTCCAGATGTAATGGACTTAAAGTAGGTTTATCGTATATGTGTTTACCTTTGTTTTTATAAGTCTTCGAGTTCCTTCGTAAGGATACTTTCAAGTTGTTCGGCCGAAAGTCGCACTTGAAATTCACCGCGAATTGCTACCGAAATCTTACCCGTCTCTTCTGAAACCACAATAGCGAGAGCGTCAGAAGCCTGCGAAATACCCATTGCAGCACGGTGGCGAAGTCCGAATTCCTTTGGAATATCTTGGTTGTGGCTAACTGGAAGAATGCAGCCAGCAGCCTTTATACGCTTCTTCGATATTACCATTGCGCCATCGTGGAGAGGCGAATTCTTAAAGAAAATATTTTCTATGAGTCGTTGATTGATGCGTGCATCAATGTAATCGCCCGTTTCTACTATGTCTTGCAAAATAACTCCGCGCTCTATAACAATCAGAGCACCTACCTTACCCTTGCCCATATTCATGCAAGCCATAACGATAGGAAGAATCGTTTCACGGTCTACACCCTTCTTATTCTTGTCGCTTCGGAAGATTTTTAGTATGTTTCTTGCTTTCTGATGCGCACCAAGATTATAGAGGAAGTAGCGTATTTCTTCCTGGAAAAGCACGATTATGCCGATAACTCCTACAGAAATAAGCTTGTCCATAATGCTTCCTAAAAGGCGCATCTCCAATACTTGGCTGACAATAAGCCAGACAACAATGAATATCATAATACCTGCGAACACGTTAAGCGAACGCGATTCTTTCATGATACGATAGAGGTAGTAGAGCATAAGCGCTACCAACACTATGTCAATGATGTCTTTTAAGCCAAAATCAAAAAACATATTTCTTCCTTTCTGCTATTTCTTTTGCGCAACAATCAACCTATTCTGCCTTTGTAGTAGCTACTAATCGCTCGTAAATGCGCACAGTTTCTACTGCTTCTTTCACATCGTGAACACGCAAGATGCTTGCCCCTTTCATGAGAGAAATCATGTTAAGAGCCGTTGTTCCATTCAGACTCTCTTGTGCTGTAATACCCAATAGTTGATGAATCATGCGCTTTCTGCTAATACCAACAAGTATAGGAAGCTCTAAAGCGTGTAGTTGTTCCATGACACCCATTAGTGCAAAGTTACCATCAATAGGGTCTTTACCGAAGCCAAAGCCTGGATCTAAGATGATATCTTTCTGCCCAAGAGCACGCAATTCTTGTACTTCGCGCGACAAGTTGATAAGCATATCGTGCATATTAGCAGCCTTAGACATCAGTATATAAGGTGTTCCCAGTTCGGCAACAGTACGAAACATGTCTGGATCGCTGCCTTCTTCAACATCATTTATAATATCTGCATTAAACTCTTCGACCATGCGTCGGGCGATAGAAGCACGGAAAGTGTCGATAGAAATAATAGCATTTGGCTGTGCTTTACGAATAATTGGCAGTGCCATAGTAAGACGACGCATTTCTTCTTCTTCGTCTACAAACTCTCCTCCAGGTCGTGTAGAACATGCACCTACGTCGATAATCTTTGCCCCTTCTGCTATAATCTGATTAGTACGCTTATATATTTCCGCTTCCGTTTGCATACGGCTGTCTGCGTAAAATGAATCGGGAGTAACGTTTAAGATACCCATTACACAAGGCTTCGAAAGGTCGAATAATTCTCCTCTTACGTTGATGGTATAGCTAACTGGGCTAAGTTGTTGTGCAAAACTATTTTTTTCCATATGAGGCAAAGTTACTAAAAGCTCTTTAAACTTTAATATAAGCGTTGCAAATTTAAGTACTTTGTTTTACACCCATACGTGCTTCAACCACATTTACAACATAGTCGCCGAGCTTTTCGCACTCTTGAATAATGTCCATATACATTGTTCCAATCGCGTAAGTGTACTTATGTTCGTTCACATCGCGAATATTCTGCGTGCTTAACTGGTCTCGGTAGTTGTTCATTTCGTTCTCTATATTAAACGAAAGGTTTATATCGTTTTGGTGTTTATGTCCTATTAGCAAACTGTTCATTTGTGTTAAAGCATCGTCGGTAAGTTTAAACATTTGTTCAATGTGGTGGTATTGCTTTTCAGTAAAATCTTCTTTTGCCGATATTTTTCTATTTAGGGTACGAGCTATATTATAGCAAGAGTCGCCAATACTTTCTAGTTCAGATATCTCTCTAAGCATTGATCTTACCTTTTCTTTTGTTTCATCGCTAAGGTGAGCATTACTAACTTGGTCTAAATATTTAGCTATTTCTATCTCCATGCTATCCGAAATGCCTTCATATTTCTCTATGCGAGAGTATAGTTTCACAAATTTCGAATCTTCAGTAGTATGCAATAACTCTCTAACCATGCCAAACATACGCTGCAAACGTTCGGCAAACGACTGAATCTCCTTGCTTGCTTCAAGCACAGAAAGTTCTGGAGTCTTCATGATACCAGCTTGAATGAAACGCAAACGGAAATCTTCTTCGGTTTCGCTCTTGCGGGTTTTAATAAGCATACGAACCAATTTTTCGATCTGAGGAATAAACCAAATCAGCAAGAAAGTATTGACAACATTGAACGAAGTATGGAAAGCTGCCAATACAATAGGTAATTTTACTTTAATATTGGCATTAACTGCGCCTACAGTAGGGTCATAATCAACAAATCCGCACACCATATTTACGAAAGGATAGAATACTGCAAGCACCCAAACAACACCGATAACGTTAAACAAAAGGTGTGCTAAAGCTGCTCGTCGAGCCTGTGTGTTGGCAGCTAACGCTGCTAAATTGGCTGTAACAGTAGTTCCAATGTTTTCGCCCATGACCAAAGCAATACCAAGATAGATAGGTAAAACACCCGTAGAGCATAGCAAAATGGTGATAGCCATAACGGCAGCAGATGACTGAACAATGCAAGTGATAACGGAACCGATGGCAAGGAAAGCCAAAATAGTAAAGTAACTGTTTACGTCGAACGACTTAAAGAACTCTATTACCGCAGGTGTTGTGTCTAAATGTAATGCTTTTCCAGCGTCGCTCAGTAGCACAAGGCTGAAGAACATAAAGGAAAGACCAAATAAGAAATCGCCTACATAGCGCATCTTTCGAGTGTAAATCAGCACAATACCTACAAGAAAGGCAGGAAAAACAAAGCTTGTAAGGTCTACCGAATATCCTAACGACATAATCCAAGCTGTGAGTGTGGTTCCAATATTGGCACCCATAATCACGGAAATAGCTTGTGCGAGTGTTAGCAATCCAGCGTTTACGAAAGAAACAGTCATTACCGTTGTCGCTGAAGAAGACTGAACGGCACAGGTAATAAACGTTCCTGTAAGCATACCTGTGAATCTGTTAGTGGTCATTGCGCCCAAAATGTGGCGTAATTGTGAACCTGCCATTTTCTGTAATGCCTCGCTCATTACTTTCATGCCATAAATAAGCAATGCCAATGAGCCTACAATCTTAAAAAGAATGGCTAAATAAACACCTGTTGTCATAATTAATTGTATTCTAATGCAATTTTGTTTTGCTCTTTAAAGGGAACTTGTTAACTTTATACCCTGATTTAAATCGTTAAACGTTCTTACAAGATGAAACAAGTAATACAAATCCGTTGCAAAAATAATAAAAAAACTTTAGAAGTCCCAATTGGTAGCACACTTTATGAAGTTTATCGTGCATTTAATTTGAAAATGGACTTCGGACCTGTTAGCGCAAAGGTGAATAATAAAGTGCAAGGATTGGAATATCGGGTCTTTCATAGTAAAGATGTAGAATTTCTCGACCTTTATTCTGCTTCTGGAATGCGCACTTATACACGTTCATTGTTTATTGTTTTATGTAAAGCTGTTCACGACCTTTATCCAAAAAGCAAGGTTGTGATAGATATTCCTGTGTCAAATGGTTATTATTGTAACATTAACATTGGAAGACCCCTCACCGATGATGATGTTGCAGACATACGAAAGCAGATGCAAACCATTATTAATAAAGCTTTACCCATACAACATTATGAAACAACCACCGAAGAAGCTATCAGCATGTTCCGTAAATTGGGCGATGAGGCCAAAGTAAAACTGCTTGAGAGCATGGGTTCGCTTTATACCACTTATTTTAAGTTGGACGATTATGTAGACTACTACTATGGTTCAATGCTAACCAATACATCGCAGATTAAATTATTTGGTGTAGAGAAATTCTTTGATGGATTGCTGCTGCGTGTTCCTTCAGTAGAAGACCCTTCAAAGCTTGGTGAATTGATAGCGCAAGATAAAATGTTTGAAGTATTTAGACTTCACCATCGTTGGCAACAAATTTTGGGTGTACGAACAGTAGGCGATTTTAACGAAGCTGTGAAGCAAGGATATTCCAACGACCTTATAAATGTTAGCGAAGCATTGCAGGAAAAAAAGATTTCGCAAATGGCAGAAACCATCGCAAATAAAGAAGGAGTACGCGTTGTTCTGATTGCTGGACCATCATCAAGTGGTAAAACAACATTCTGTAAACGCCTTTCGGTGCAATTACTAACGTGTGGAATAAAACCTATACAAATATCTTTGGACGATTATTTTGTAAATCGCGTAGATACACCTAAAGACGAAACAGGCGATTATGACTATGAAAGTTTGTATGCACTGAATATTCCACTTATCAACGAGCAGTTTACAGCTTTGTTTAAAGGAGAAGAAGTACAGTTGCCAAGTTACAATTTCCAAACGGGTATAAGCGAAATGAAAGGTAAGAAATTGCGTTTAGAACCCAATAACGTCTTAATTGTGGAAGGCATTCACGCTCTCAACCCAATTCTTACAAAGGATATTGACGATGACAAGAAATTCCGCATTTATGCTTCAGCACTGACAACTATTCTGTTAGACGACCATAATTACATACCTACAACCGACAACCGACTTATTCGTCGTATTGTGCGCGATTATAAGTATCGTGGTTGTTCTGCACAAGAAACCATACGTCGTTGGCCAAGTGTGCGTGCAGGAGAAAAGAAATGGATATTCCCTTATCAAGAAAATGCCGATGTAATGTTTAATACAGCTATGCTTTACGAAGTAGCAGTATTGAAAGCACAAGCAGAAGCTGTATTAGAACAAGTGCCAGAAAATTGCGATGAGTATGCAGAGGCTTACCGATTGCGCAAATTTTTATCTTATTTTGCATCGTTGCCTTTCCGCAGTTTGCCACCAACATCGTTACTTCGAGAGTTTTTAGGTGGCTCTTCGTTTAAATATTAATGCCAAAAACAAGGCAAAGCGCAACGAAAAAAGCAAATATGCACTACATCTAAAAATATACATTTAGCAATTGTTGTGTAAGCGATTATAGAAAAATTCTCTATAATCGCTTTTTCTTTTTATTTATAAATATTGCCTTTCAGTACACACCAAAAAAAATATAATTAAAATGCAAATGATTTTTAATTACAAAATAAAAAAATGTAATTATAAATTTTAAAATTCTTATTATATTTTTTCGGCAACTATATTTTCTTTTTTCTGTAAACACTATTCATTAAAATAATATACGCTTTATATAATCTCAATTCAAAATATATTAAAAAAAATCCTCTCTAACAATAAAGTGGGCAAAAAAGACTTTTTGAACACTAATAGTAAGAAATAGTAGAAAAGAACTTCTTTTTTGCAAAAGAAATATTATGTTTTAAAATAATATTGCTATATTTGCAGCCAGAGTTTACAATCTGTAATATAGCGGATACAGTAAGAACAAGAAATCTATAACTGACACTGAACTATGGCTTAGGTGTTTTGCGCCTCTTTTATTTAAAAGAATAAAACAATAGAATAAAAAAGTTGCCCTATTATAAATAGAACGAAGGGCAATAAAGCAAAAAATACCAATGCAATAACATTAATCTATATAGGTGCATAACAACAATAGCTATCAAAAACTTATACAACGAAATAATAGTTCGAATGTCAAAATCTCGACAATATAGTCGTAAGTAAATGTAAATGCAAAGAGAATAAACAAAAAAATAGCGAAATTATATTAAAAACGAATTAGTATGAAGAAAATTTGTCTTTTACAATTGCTCCTTATGGCAGCAATAACTGTCTGTGCACAGCCAACAAAAATACTGGTTTGGCTTACTAACGGACAAAAAGTATCGTACAATCTTTCCGAACGTCCCACAATGACTGTAGAAAACGACAATGTACGTCTTAAATCTAAAACAGTAGATTTACTATATGCTGTTACAGATATTCAACGAGTTACTTTCGACGACCAGACTGATGGTATAGAATCGGCAACAACAACCAATAAAAGTGGAAATGCTACACTTACACAAGAGTTGATGACATTTACAGAATTTAAATCTGGCGAAACTGTTCGCATATATAATAATGCCGGACAACTTGCCCAAAGCTATAAAATTGGTGCAGATGGTAGCTTAACCGTTTCGCTTAGCAATTTCCAACCAGGTATATATATCGTTAAAACACAATACAAATCATTTAAGTTTATAAAAAAATGAAAAAATCTTTCATATCTACAGCCTTCACCTTTGCATTTCTTTTATGTGCCGTTGCAGCATCTGCACAAGGTGTTTACATTTACAAAAATGGAAAAAAACAAGTATTTAAGTCTGAAGAAGTAGATAGTTTAGTTTTCTTTGATACCGACAATAGTACAACACCAAGTGTTACAGAAGAAAATTTTGAACTTCCTGCAGCCGATTTCACAAAAACTCTTACAGAACTTAAAGTAACCGAAGAGGCAAAAGGCTTTACAGCTACACAACCTAATAGCGGAAAACTTATATTAGAAAAAACACTTAATGGAAAAACTGTACACTGGGAATATAATGGCAACGGACAAGGTGTATATATGTATGCAAAAAGCACACTTGAAACCAACAAAATAGATGCGTTTAAAGCCTTTTTACGTAAGCAAGGTTACGAACTTGAAACAAAAGCCTCGCTAAACAACGATGTAAAAGTATATGTAAACAAAACTGCAAAAACAGTGGTGTTTATTAATAATACAGGAAATGGAGCAGAATATTTCTTCGGACCACATGACGATAGTTTTACATCGTGGACAAGAATTTCGTTTTTAACCGATGAAACTACCGGAGCATGGACACCATTCTACGGAAAAGGTGCCACTGTAGAACTAATGCAGCTATTTGAAAAACGTATGAACCATACACTAAATACCGAAAAATCTAAACCAGAAAACGGTGTTTATGTTTATAACACGGGCGAAACACGTTGGAAGAGCGTAAAATATTGGTTCGATGTTTACACAAAAAATAGCTTGGAAGAAGCTTCGTTGTTTGTAGATGCTCAAAATGTACCTACACCTAAAGAAATAACAAACTATCTAAAGGAAACAAATTATATCTATACGGGTATGTACGATTCTGAAGGCGATGTTATTTACTATAACTACGACCAAAAATCGGTTTGTTACGTAAAAATGCAAGATAAAACACAAGGAAAAACAGAATATCTACCACAAATGCACTATGCTTATTCTGATTTAACAGGACAAGTTCCACCACTTACTGTTAATTTCCCAATGCCTTTAACAGAGTTTGGCAAAAAAACATTAGACGAGGTAGTTGTCGAATATCGTAAATTGCCTTATTATAAGAGCGAAGAAAAAATAGATTTAGGTATAGTTATAAACACCGATTCAGAAGATTTTCCAAAAATTCTTCTAATGGAAGACGGCGGTAAATATGCAGCTGCTTTGGTTATTACCTTTAATAACCTAACTGCTCGTTCACCTTATATTGTAGATTTACTTCAAAAAAATGGTTATGTAAATAAAGAAAGTGTAAGTGCATTGCCAACCTTTATAAATAGCCAGAATAATGTGATGGTTCAATTCGATTTAAATGATATTCTTCAAATGGGTTGGTTCTCTATTTCGTTCCAACCAAACGAATTTTAAAGAATAAGCCAAAAACCAAATATGCTATTCTTTTTCGGTTGAAATAGAAAATAGCACAACCATAATAAAAATGCTCCTGCCATTACGAATAAAATTCGTAGATAGCAGGAGCATTTTTTCGTTCTTATTTCTTTAAAATAGTGTTCGTTATGCCATATTTTTTAATAAAAAGTGCTACCTTTGCACCCGGAAACTTGTAAATAGTATAAAAAAAGGATATAACTAATAGAGAAATAGAAATAGTGATATGGCTATTTTCTTACTCAGGATTAACAAAAAACAAGCAATGAATAAAAAGAAAACAACTCAATGGTTACTGTCTTTTGTGCTTTTATTGACAGCAACTCTCTTTACAGCATGTTCAAATTCGGATAGCAATTCGGCAATCGACGAAGAAAACCAGCCAGCTGGTCCACAAGGAAGCTTAGTTTCTTTTGGTATTACAACAAATAAATATTCAGAAGTTTCGCGAGCTGCCCAAGAAAACGAAGGACGTGTAGTGTCGTCTTCAACAGAAAATCTTGGAAATGGCTTAGAAGCTCTTGTAGAAGTTGTAGAAACTCCCACAAAAACAGCAAATACTCGTGCAGTTGGGCAAGCTCCTGCAGGAGATTATACAATACTTGCATATCAAGGCACAGAATTGAAACAAAAATGGGAGATAAACTATAAATCAGACGGCACCTACACAATGAAAGATGGCTCTAATCCAGAGAAATATCTTGCACCAGGTAGTTATAAATTCTATGTTTTTAAAAACCAAGATTTCGAGTTAGAAAATGGTAATTACGTAGCTAAACTTGAGAATGGTGAGAATGAACCTTATTTGTATGAGGGTAATGTAACAATTAATAATCAGCTTAAAACAAAACTTACATTTACTCTTAAACCATATTTTGCGAAAGTAAAATTTAAGATTAAAGCTTTCTCTGCTAAGTTTGATAGAGCTTCTAAAACAGCAAACGGGATGCCATATACAGAACAGACTCCATTTGAAGGCCCAACTAATGGACATTTTGTATATAATGCCAATTCTATCCCTTCAACTATGACTCTTAATGCAACAAATGGTACAATAACACCTACAAATAATAGTGCTGCTGGGCAAACAAACGACTTTGTTAACTTTACTGGAAATGTAGTTGATGGTGATAATTCTTATATTTTAAGCAATAATGCAATGTTTTTCTTGCCAGGAACTGATATTACAAAGTTGAAATTCCAATTTAAGACTAGTATTGCTGGTACTATATACAAAAAATCAATTGCAGGTAAATCGCTAAAAATAAGTAATCCTATTACAGGTGGACTAAAAAGCGGGTATGAATATATAGTTTCAACCACAGTTTATTATACTGCTACCTATCTTTTCAGCGATGGTACGGAAGGAACAATGGGAAATAAAGGAAATCGCACACCAATAGCATTATATGTTGGTACACATAATGGTCATAAATTTGCAATTGCTTTGAATGATGCGAAATATCCTAAACCAGGAGGACAAGGTAGTTGGTATCTTGGTCCTTGGTCAAGAAATAATTCCAATAATGCGACATATTTATATAATATAAATACCGAAACTCCAAAATATGATGGTTATGAAACTACATATGAACCAAATACAACTTGGAGAAATCCATCAGGAGGAAAAGTAAAGGCTGAAAATCCAAACTTTGATGCTTTTTATGCTGCAGCACACTATTCTCCAGGTGTAACTTTGACAGGTAGTATTGCAAATGCTAAATGGTATTTACCAAGTTGGGGAGAATGGGACGATGCTTATAGAACATTTGGCTTTGAATCTATTATAGGTAAAAAAGAAAAAAATGACGAAGTATGGTATTCAAGTGATTTACAATATCAACTTGTACAAATTTTGTTCTTACAAGCTGGTGGAAGTCCTGCTTCAGGTTTCTATTGGACAGCCGATACACACGGAAAATCTTATACTATAATGATTCGTCCAAAGGTTACTAAAAAGCTCGATTGGCCACAAATTAACGATGCAAATAAAACTGATCAATATGGAGCTACCCGAGCTTTCATTAGGTACTAATAGATAAAACAGACAAACGAGAAATAGAAAATGAGCAAACTTCCCATAGTCTGCTCATTTTTTTATTAGTAGTTTTAAAAGCTCTATACTAAACATAGTATATAAATGCTATATAACACAATAGAGATGTACCAAATAAGTACATCTCTATTGTGTTATTTCTGTTTCTTTATAACTCTTAATTATAAATCGTTTCCTTCTCCACCACCATTATGCTCACCGCCGTTATTGTAACCATTATCTGTTTGGATAGAACCATTTTGCTTTGGTTGAACACTACTGCAAATCATTTCTTGATTTTCCATATAAAGCAGCGTTGTTTGTGGCTGAGAATATACTTTTTTATTATCCTTCATATCATTTATTTCTTCTGTGCGTATTATTTTCGGTTGGTTATCTCTAAATTAAATCGGTTGCAAAGGTAATAAAAATGATTGATAAATTGTACAAAATACGAACTTTATTTATATAAATGGGGCTTTTCTTGGTGTAAAACAAGTTTTTGCTATTTCAATTTTGTTAATATTTATATATTGGTTTAAAAGAAAAGCAAGTTGCAAGTGTATTCCACCGAAATAATAATGCGAAAAAAAATTTTTCTTATTATGTTTCCAGAGCTTTTTAATTATTATTTCTGTTATTCTCGTTTTGTTTTTCTTCCCTATCATAATAGTCTAATTTTTGTACACAATGTTGAAACATACTTATTGCAAACACTTTACGTTCTTTTTATGCTGAATGGTATAAACTATAATATGGTTTATGAAAAAATGTATAGTGATGTTAATTTGCTACAAAATAATTAAAATAAATTAAGTTTTTTCCAAATTTACTTGTACCTTTACAAAGATTTCATAGAACCTCTAATACGAAGAGTGTTATAGGCACTTTATTCTGGCGAATGAGATTACAGGCGAAATCTATACGAAAGTGAACCTAACAGATTGAAGAAATTTTAAATTATATAATTTTAAACATTAGCTTAAACATCATTCATTATGAAAAGAAACACTTTTTTAGCTGTACTAACAGTCATAATGACAATGAGTTTCTCGCAAGTTCATGCGCAGACAGAGCTCGTGGTTACACCTAAATCGGGTGATGTAGGCAAGTATGCCATTACAGACATCCAGAAGATAACCTTTGCAGCTGATGGCATGCACATTATGGGAAGTAAATTCTCAGTAGAACCTGTGTGGAAATTATCTGCCATTAAAGACATTAGGTTTGTTAAATCAACTGCTGGAATCGGCAATGTAAGCAATCAGACAGAGGGAATTAAAATTTCTCAACGTGAAGACATGCTTTACATTAACGGATTAAATTCGGAAAAAGCCGATGTCGCTATCTACGATCTGAAAGGCCAGACATTGTTACGCACTAAAGCTGCTGACAAAGAAGGAATCGATGTATCGAACTTACATCATGGCGTATTTATTATCAAAGTTAAAAACACAACCTTTAAATTCGTAAAACAATGAAAAAAAGCATATTACTTAGCCTAATGGCAATTTTTAGTTTGGCAACATTTGCACAAACAGAACCAAACCGTGTGATAGTTATGGAGAAAACCAACTCTCACAAGGCATTTATGGTGGATAGAATCGATAACATCTTCTTCGCAAACGTTGAAGGTAGAGTTGCAGCTGATGTTACATATAAAGACTATAAGAGTGGATCTACTGGTGATACACTTTGGGTTGCAGTAAAAAAGACTCCAGACTGTAAGTCTTATAAAATCACTTGTGTCCCACAATCACTTTCAAACAAGATAACTTCTGATGAAATCGCAGTTTCTTACTTTGAAAGAATCAATGCAAGCATGATGCAAGACGATTTCACAAATGCACAAATGACAGGTTTCGACGATTCGTTCAAAGATAACACACCTTATACTATCATTACACTTGGTTACGATATGTATGGTGTTCCTTGCAGTATGTCAAAGGCAGAATTTACAACTCCTAAGAAACCTCTTATCGGAACACCTAAGGTTACAGGAGAAGTTGTAGAAGCAGCAGCAACAAGTATCAAAGCTAAGTTCTCTGCTAATGCAGATGTTCAGGGATATGCTATCTGTATTTTCCAAGAAGGTAAGGCAAAAGAACAATTCGAACAGTTTGGTCCAATGATGGGACTAAGCAATATGGGCGATATGATTAAGCAATGGGGTGTTAAATGTACTGGCGAATACTCATACGAATGGACTGGTTTAACACCAAACACTAAGTATGAAATCTATGTACAAGCATGGGACGCAGCTGGAACTTATTCAGATATGGTTGTTATTCCTGTTACAACTAAGAAATTGGGCGGTACTGGTGTTGCTAAAGTAAATATCGAAATTAAGGAATTTGCAAAGAGTGGCGATTCTTATTACCAGCGTGTTATCTATACACCAAATGCTGAATGTTCAGTTCACAGAGATATTATCATCACAAAGAGTGCATTTGATAAGGCTGATATGGGCGAAGCTGGTGTAATAAAATTGTTGCAAGAAGACCATGACCAAGATCCATATTGGAATCAGTTTGGTGTTGATAACGCAACTTGGAGCGCAGACCCATCAACAACTTATTATGCTTGCTCATTAGCAAAGAATATTAACGATGAATGGGGCCCACTTGTAAAGATAGAATTTACTACACCTGCAGGTGAATCTGGAAGCAAACCTACAGCTCCAGTTCGTATTGCACAAGGAACATCAAATGGAGTTACAATGATGCCACTTGTAAATATGAAGAAGGGACTACCAAAGTTCCAAATGATTCAAAAGTAATTTTTAAATAAAATAAACGAGCGTATATAGTAAATACTAGCTGGCAAACTATTTTAAGAGTTGGCTTAACCCGTTTTACTTTATACGCTCGTATTTATTTCTATTATTAGGTGTGTTCAATCACATAATGACTTTTTAAATAACTTTAAACCACAATTACTTATGAAGAGACTTTATACATTATTTATTTTTTCAGTGCTATCAGCAGTAATAGCGATGGCACAAGATAATCCTACAATTATTACGAAACCAGCAGAAGGCGATACAATTAACCTATATCGCACTACTACAGGTTTTGAGTCGGTTTACTATTATGGAGTACCACACAAAAGTATAGGCGATTGGCAACGTATAGTTTTTGGTAAGGACGGTGCAGTTTATCTTGAGAATCCTCTCAATTCGCTTTACACAAAGACATGGATTAAAGGCGCACGTACTGTAGGAGATACCATTGCTTTCCAACTTCCACAAGCAATTTTTTCAGAGGAAGACTTTTCAACAGGAGAACCTAAGTATGGATACTTGTATCGAATCCATGTTGGAACAAAAAATGGTAAGGAAACATATGTACCTATTGAAGGTAAAGAAAACCAAGTTCTAAAATATGTATGGCGCAACGATTCGCTTCTGATGGTTGAAAAAGAAGGAGAGGTGATTGGTATGTGTCGTGATAATGGTGCTTGGACAAGTTATTCAGAGGCTACTTACAAAAGTGCACGCATGGACGAAAATAAAATAGCACCATCTGCATCGGCAAAAGTTTGGGACGGACTTGTACTTTATATGGATATGGAAGGAAAGTCGCAGTTATATCCAGTAAAATATGCTTTTGACGGCGATGATGTTTATTTAGGCGACTTAACAGCAAATGTAAAAGGTTATTGGATAAAAGGAACCAAGAATGGTACAACAGTAACTTTCCCTGCAACATCTTATCTTGGTATTGACCGCACAACTGCTTGCTACGTATTTGTATCTTCTGCAGTAATGGGAAAAGGTCAGGACGAAATGGGCAACGAATATGAAAAACCGTGCTTGAGTCATCAACCGCTTGTATTTACTTATGACGCAGAGAAAAATGCATTAAGCACAAAAGGCATTTTAATGGTACATAAGAGTATGGACGACGATAGAAGTACTTATATTTTCGATTCTTATCGTTACGCACTTATTAACCAATGGGATAAAAAAGCAGCAGCTCCAATGCCACCGAAACTTACTGCATACCAGCCTTTTGATCCAAATCCATGGGGAGGTCCCGGTGGATTACAATTTACATTGAGCTACTATTCAGCTGATTTCAATTATCTTGACCCAGCGCATCTTTATTACAATCTTTATATTGATGGTGAAAAGCAGACTTTCACTCCCGAAACTTATAAGAATTTAAAGTCAAACATGACAGATGTTCCTTATTCTTTCTCTGACCAATACCAATTCTATAAGTATGATGAAAACTCGCGTGCAATCTATTTCTACAAGGAAGCAAAAGACAAAGTAGGCTTAGAAGCAGTTTATATAGATGGTGACCAGCGTCTTAGCTCTGGTATATCAGAGTATTTCTTGTCAAGTACTGGTATAAATGTCAATACAGCAAAACAAGTTGAAAAAGTAGAATACCACGATCTCTCAGGCCGCAGTGTTAATCGTCCAGAAAAAGGTATCTACGTGCAAACCACAATCTACTCTGATGGTTCTCGCATTTCACAAAAGATAGTACGATAATGATATAGTAAGGTGTTATCATCATGCTAATGACGATAACCCAAATAAAAACAAAAGCCTGTCCTTAAGATAATGATTTAAAATCATTCTTTTAATGGCAGGCTTTTTTATTTTTACTCTTTGCTTAGTGCAGCTTATCCTCTTGTTTATTGCACAGCATTATGTTTGAGAAATGTTATTTAACTAATATAATTATTTTGTAACAATGTTTTGTTTTTATTTTTAAAAACACTATCTTTGCAAGAGAAAGAAACCGAAACAATCATTTTGATAATAGAATAAACGTTTTCAATCGAAAAGTTCTTCTGTTACAAACTAAATATCTAATAGATATGACAACGATAAAGACTTTAACCATAAAGTTTAATACACCCCTTCAACGCACAGAAATACCACTTTTTCGTGGTGCTATTATTGCTGCTATCCCATCAAATAACATTCTTTTCCACAATCATAGCGATAACGGTTTCCGTTATCGCTATCCGTTAATCCAATACAAACGAATTGGTGGAAAGGCTGCAATTGTATGTATTAGTGATGGAGTAGAAGCAATAGGCGAGTTGCTAACTATTCCTGATTTATGTGTCAATATTGGAAAAAAAAATATAGAACTTCGGATAGAATATGTTGAAGCAGAAGAAGTTGAGATAGAAAAAAGTGAAACTTGCATTGACTATCAATTAAGAGACTGGTTGGCATTGAATGAAATAAACTATGCTTTATTTCTCGAAACAGACGCTTTAATAACACGTATAAAGATGTTGGAACGTATTCTGGTAGGAAATATATTGTCTTTCTTAAAAGGCATAGGTGTTCGTATTGATTATCCTCTAAAACCTATGATAAAAGAATATAAAATTAATAACATTACAAATTTTAAACATATAAAATTAACCAGTATGGACATCGACTTTTCTATTAATATTATGTTGCCAAATCAAATAGGAATAGGAAAACACTCCAGTATAGGAGCAGGAATACTAACAAGAAAAAATAAATAATCAAGAAAAATATGGAAAAATATTTATACGGGGCAGCCGTACAAGGTATTCAAAACTTTATTTTTCAGACGAATGAACTGAAAGATATTGTTGGAGCAAGCGAATTAGTAGAAGATATTTGTACAAATCTATTTCAAAAAGCTGTAGGAAAAAAGAAATGGAACGAAAAAAATAGACTGATAACTGCAGCAGGAAATGTGAAATATCTTTTTGATACGAAAGAAGAATGTATAGATGTGGTACGTAATTTTCCCCGAATTGCAATGACAAACGCCCCAGGCATAACAATAAGCCAGGCTGTAGTAGCGATAAAAAATAGTGATAAAGGGGAATTAGTAGAAGCTATAAATGAATTGGAAGCTAAATTACGTGTCCAACGAAATAAACCTAATAAGAGTTTGCTTATAGGGAGACTTGGTTTGAAACGTTCTACAAAGACAGGATTTCCAATAACACACAAAAAAGGCGAAGAACTGTTAGATGAATCTACTTTTGCAAAACGAGAAAGTAATAATACAATACAATTATGCAAAAAAAGTTTTGGAGAATCTGCCCCATCAAACCTAATAAGTTTTATTCCTTTTGATGTGTCGAAAATGACAGATAAGAATGAATGGATTGCAATTATCCATGCAGACGGAAACGGATTAAGGCAAGTGGTACAAAAAATTGCCAAAAAGGTGGACGATTTTAAGGAATTCTCTCACAAATTAGATAAAGCAACCATAAATTCTGCCAATAGTGCTTTCAAAAAAGTAAGTCCAAAAGATGGTTGGAAAGGTGTAATTCCTATTCGACCAATAGTATTGGGCGGAGATGATATGACAGTTATTATTCGCGGCGATTTAGCTTTTCAATATGTTACCGAATTTATGGCACAATTTGAAAAAGAAACCATGAACGATGAATTTAAAAATATTTTGCAGCAAGCAGAATTAGATAAACTTACTGTTTGTGCTGGTGTTGCTTTTATAAAATCGTCTTATCCTTTTTATTATGGTTACGAATTAGCAGAACAATTATGCAAAAATGCAAAGGATGTAGCAAAGAAACAAAATGAAAAACTTGCGCCATCGTGTCTTATGTTTCATAAAGTGCAAGACTCTTTTATTATGCGATACGATGAAATTGTAAAAAGAGAATTGCAAATTGTCTACGAAAAAGATAAAAACGACGATAAGCAAACGAAAGAGAATGATAAGGATATAAAAAAGAATGTATCGTTTTGTTTTGGTCCTTATTTTCTTGATAAAAAACAGACTCCCGAAAACTATTATACTATAAACGATTTAGAAAGAATAAGTGAGGAATTAGATAAAGAGAGTGCCGACGGTATTAAAACTGGCGTAAGACAATGGTTAACACTTATACATGAAAATAACGAAAAGGCAATGCAACGTTTAAAACGTCTGAAAACTTTAAACGAAAAGCAAAGAGAATTGATAGATGATTTAACGAAAAGTAGATATTTAGATAAAAAATGGAATGTTTATCCAGCCTATGATGTGTTGGCTTTCCATACTATTATGAACCAAAAAACAAAAAAGGAGAAAGATAATGATGGACATAAAATATAAAATAACGTTTTTTTCAAATTGGCATTGTGGTTCTGGCTTAGCAGCAGGAGCCGATGTCGATGAATTAGTTATTAAAGATAGCAATAAATTGCCATACGTTCCCGGACGAACAGTAAAAGGATTACTTAGAGAAGCTGCAAATATGCTTTCACAATTTAAGAAAGTACCACAAAACAGCCTAAAACGAATATTTGGACTTGGAGGCGATGATGAAAAATTTGGCTCTCAGAGTACAGTTTCGTTTACCGATGCAACACTTTGTGAAGACGAAAAACTTACTATTATAAATAATGAGCTTACAAACTATTTGTATATGTCTGTAGCTTCTACAGCTATTGATGAAAAAGGAATAGCAAAAGACCTTTCGCTCAGGAAAATTGAAACAACAATTCCCTGCAATGTTTATGGCACAATTCTGAATGTAGCCGATGAAGATGTAGAATTGTTGTTAGAAATATTTAAATGGGTAAAGCGTTTGGGATTAGGTCGTAATAGAGGATATGGAAGATGTGAAATAAGTAAGGAGGATTAGAAATATGGGGAAGATACAATTTAAATGTGAGTTGCTTTCGGATATAGTTCTGAACGAATCGCCTGCAACTGAAGGAAAACGAAAATGTATTGATTTTATTCCTGGAAATAACTTTCTTGGAATTGTTGCATCACAATTATATAAAGAAACTGATGAAACGTCGTGGCTTATTTTTCATAGTGGAAATGTTCGTTTTGGCGATGCACATCCTTCTTTTAACGGAATAAGAAGTCTGCGAGTTCCTGCATCGTTCTACTATCCTAAGTTAAAAAAGATAGACGATGCTTGTTATGTTCATCATTTTGTAAAGCACGATGATGAAATTAAAGCTCTGCAACTAAAGCAATGTAGAGGCGATTTTTATGTGTTTAGCGAACAAAACGAGGCTACTAAGGTGAAAGTACTGAAAGATTTCTCTATTAAGTCGGCATACGATAGTGATTTGCGTAGAGCAAAAGATAGTCAAATGTTTGGTTATGAAGCATTGTGTAAAGGACTTGTTATGTATTTCTCTATTGAAATAGACGAGAAAGCTCTACATTGTAAAGACAGTATTGTAAATGCTATTTGTGGTAAACATCATATTGGGCGTTCACGTTCGGCACAATATGGGAGGGTAGAGATTTCTACAACTTCGTTTAAAGAAGTTGAAACAACTAAACAACCTATTCTTATAGGCAACGAGCAATATATTGCTGTGTATGCAGATAGTAGACTCATATTTTTCGATGAAAATGGTAATAACACCTTTCAACCAAAACCAATAGAGCTTGGAATTGAAGATAAGGATGCTGAAATAGATTGGAACTTGTCGCAAATTCGTACCTTCCAATATGCGCCATGGAATTATAAACGACAAGCATTTGATGCTGAACGCTGCGGAATAGAAAAAGGAAGTGTGTTTTTGGTAAAAGCAAAAAACATAAACATAAAGTCGAACACAATTGGTTTTTATAAAAACGAAGGTTTTGGACACGTTATTTATAATCCAGCTTTCTTGCAAAGTAGAGAGAAAGGACTTTCTATATACAGTTTTAGTGAACAAAAACCAGAAACTGTTTCTATAAAAGCGCACAAAGATATAGATAATGAATTGATAGCTTTTTTAAAAAAGAAGAAAGAACAGGCTGTTAAACAAGGCGTAATTATTGAAGCTGTTAATCATTTTGTAGATGAATATGGAAAGCTTTTCCAAAAATCACAGTTTGCTTCACAATGGGGAAGTATAAGAAGTCTTGCTATGGTTTATGATGATAATGGTGTTCTTTATGAAAGGATAGTGGGATTTCTGAATCATGGTGTTAAGTCGGACGATTGGAAACAGAGAGAAAGGGGAAAGGTATTTGAAGGATTCTTAAAAGAGTGGAAAGGAACAGACTATTTCCAGGAAGCAGTTATCAATTTGGCATCTGAAATGGCAAAAATTTGTAAGTCATAAAAATGAAAAAAATGGAGAATATATATAGATATAGACAAATAGCAAGAGTTACATTCGAAATAACTACTCCACTTGCTGTTGGTAGCGGAAATAAAGATATAACAACCGACTCTGTTGTTATGAAAGATGTAAACGAACTTCCTTACATTCCTGGAACAACATTAGCAGGTTTAATTCGACATTCATTATCGGTCGATACTCAAAACAAATTAATGGGGTGGCAAAAAAAGAGAAAAGGAGAAGGTTCTCGTTTAATAGTTTCGGAAGCAAAAATACTTTCGGCAGAAGGTAAACCTATTGATGGACTAAGTAGTTGTGAAGACACGGTAACAAAATTGTGTAAAGAATTGCCAATTCGCCAACACGTTCGCATAAATCAACAAGGAACAGCCGTAAAGAATGGTAAGTTCGATGAAGAAATTGTACCAAAAGGATTGCGGTTTTGCTTTGAAATGGAAATAATGGACGATAATGATTGTTCAGAAGATATGAATGCCATTTTAGCCATAATTCAAACAGACGATTTTCGTATAGGAAGTGGCACCCGAAGTGGTTTTGGACAAATTAAAGTTATCAGCATTCTGAGAAGAGGCTTAGATTTAAATGACCCAACTGATTTAGAACTTTATCTCGAAAAATCGTCTTCGTTAGCAAAACAATGGAAAGGTTTTGAATTGTTCCCAGTTGAAAGTCTCACATCTGCGAATTACGTTCGTTATGAATTAAGATTACAACCTACAGATTTTATGTTGTTTGGCTCTGGATTTGGCGATGACCGTTCGGATATGACTTATGTTCGTGAACCTATTATAGAATGGAAAGATGGAAAAGCTGTATGTGCAGAACGCGAAAAAATAATACTTATACCAGCAACTTCAGTAAAAGGTGCACTAGCACATCGTACAGCTTATCATTACAATAAATTAAACGGCCGGTTTGCAGATACTAAAACAGTAGAAGAACTTGAAGAATATATAGGAAAAGGAAATGAAGCTGTAAAGGCTTTGTTTGGATCGGAAGGAAATAGTAAAGGAGAAGACAAACAACGTGGTGAAATACTTTTTTCTGACGTAATAATAAAGAACGAAGAGACTTTAAAAGGAAAAGTACTCAATCATGTAAAAATAGACCGTTTTACTGGAGGTGCTGTTGAAGGTGCATTATTTTCTGAAGAGGTTCTATATGTACCCAACCAAAATATAAATTTAGAGCTGCGACGCCATAAGATTGAAACAGAAGATAAAAACATAATTCCAGCTTTCGAATCAGCTTTAAAAGATATATGTAAAGGTTATCTTCCACTTGGTGGAGGCGTAAACCGTGGAAATGGTACATTTAAAGGAAATTTAATTAAAGAAGGAAAAACAGTTTATGAGAACGATAAATGATATAGATTTCAGCCTGCTTTACGAAGGATATTTATGGCTGAGTAACGGAAATAAGCCAAAATTGTCTTATCCGGCAGCCAAGATTGATGCACAATTATTTAAGAATCTCAATCCTTTTGTTGCCGAAGGATATTTATATAATAAGGAGACAAGAAAGTCTATTAGCATAAAATATATAGATGGGCAATATCATATTTATGAAACAGAAGTAAAACCTACCGATATTAGCAATGAAGATGTTGATAAAATAGAATATCTAACCTGGCGCATGCCTAATTCTTCTACTTTATGGGCAAAATTTCTGCGTTATTGGCATGAAGTTGAAGATGATAAATGCCTTGATATGAAAGTTCTTGAAATAGAAAAAGAAGTATTTGTAGGATTTAAAACAAAGGAAATCTGATAAAATGTTCTCTATAAAATACGATAGGACAGAATATCTAAAAAGTCTTTTAAATCAATAACATTCAAAATATTCAAAGTAAAATGTACCATATAGAATTTATAATAAGAAAATAAAAATTTATAATTATAATTTTAAAATTTTTAATTATAAATCATCTACATTTTAATTAGAAATAAAACGACAGGAATAATAAAATAGACGATTACGGTGCAAATTGGGGAATCTCCATAACTTTGAAGAGATTAAATAATGGGTTAAGTGTGTCTATTTTATTAATATTGAGAAGGGAAAATCTGCGTATATTAAATATGTAGAATACCAATAATTTAAAATAAGGAAGATAAAATGAAGAAATATGAAATTCAACCAACGATAAGAGAACAATTCTATAATCCATATTGTTTTGTTCCATTAAGTAATAATGTGTTTAATTACACAGAAGAAGAGAAATATAAGTTTATGATAGCAAATGATGTTCCTTTTAAAAATGGGATATCAGGAAAAATACACGCTACATTTACTGCAAAGTCTCCTTTCTGTGTAAAATCAAATGAAAAGGAAAATTGTAACATAAATGGGAAATATATAATCCCATCTACTTCTATCAAAGGTATGATTCGTTCAGTTTTTGATATTATTACTTTATCGAATATAAGTCATTCAGCTGATAATTCGCGTTTTAGTATGAGAAATGTAAGGAGTGATGACTATGACCTAAAAAAAGAAGCCCCAAAGAGCGGCTTTTTAATTCTTTTAAGAGGAGATTACTTTATTATTCCTTGTAAAAGCGAAGCCGTTTTGTATGAAACTATAAACGAGGAAGAAGGTGTAGATGTTAAACATGGTAAGACAGTTGAAGAAAAATATAAACTAATTAGAAAGAAGTATAAATTTCAAACAGAAGATGATTTTTTTCATTATTGGTTCTTTTCTGGTTTTATGAATAACAAGAAGCATGAGTATGATTTTAAAGTACCGAAGTCTATTACTCAAAAAGACCTTATACCACTTAATGAAAATGAATTTAAAGAATTCCGTTTTATTAATGAAATAGAAAATAAGAATAAAAGCTGGGCTTTTTGGAAGAAAGAGATGCTTAGTTTCTCTTGTTTAGAAGAGTTGCAACAAAAATCTTATAAAGGGCTTGCTCCTTGTTTTTACAGAGAACAAATTGATAAATATGGAAATAGAAGTGTGAAAGATTTAGGTTTCTCTTATTTATATAGAATTCCTTATCAGAAGACAATACATGATTGTTTGCCCAATGCATATAAACAAAATACTTTTGATATGTCGCAAGCTCTTTTTGGATTTGTATTACCTAAATCTAAAAATAGAAAAGAAGAAAGTTTACGTGGAAGAGTGCGATTCTCGAATGCCTTTATTAAAAATGCAGAACGCGAAGGAGAGCATACTTTTATTTTAGGTTCTCCTAAACCGACTTATTTCCCATTCTATTTACAAAAAAATGGAAATTCTTTACAAACATATAAATCTGAAAATCCAATTATATCTGGTTGGAAGCGTTATTTGCTTCATTCCAAAGTGCAAAAAGGAGAAAAGCAAAATAAAGGCAGTGAGTCTTCATTTATTGCGTTAAAAGCAGGGGCTACTTTTACTACAGAGATCTATGTTCATAATGTTCTACCTTACGAATTGGGAGCTTTGATAGCAGCCTTAACACTCTGTAATCACAAAGAGTGTTTCCATTCTTTAGGTTATGCTAAGCCTTTTGGATACGGAAAGATGAAATTAGAAGATGTAAAGTTAGAACTTACACCAAATAGTTCGGAAATTGAAGAACTTAGTTCTGATTTTTTGATGAAAGAATTCGAAAACAAAATACTTAGCAATACCCAAATGACACCTAATCAGTATCATAATTACTTATGGTCTCTATTTAAAATTGCTTCTGGTGATTATAAAGACAAGCCTATTCGCTATCCACGTTTAGATAATTACGATAAAATTGCCAAAAGAAAAAAAAGTGAATTTGATATTATTAGCAATGAAAAAAAATCACTCGATAATTTCTCACCAATAACAAAATAGATATGAAGAAAGTATTAGTTTCAATATTAAGTGATCACCTTGTGCCGAATTATCTTTTTATTAAAGAAATGCGTGGACAGTATAATGAGTTGCTATTTATAGGAACACCTTATACAGAAAGTAAGGAGATTGCAACCCATTTGGAAAATGTTTTAGAGGATAAAGCGGAGAATATAAAAAAGATAATTGTTGAGAGCGACCAATATCAAAAGGGGTTACAATCTCTTGAAAATACAAGTTTGCCTACCGATGTGCATTATATTGTAAATCTCACAGGTGGAACAAAAATTATGTCGTTGATAGTTTACGATTTCTTTAGAAAGCTCAATAGTTCGTTCTTTTATATTCCTATAGGTAAAAACACTTATTGCAATATTGAAGAAGAAAATATGCATGCTTTGCAATATCGTATATCGCTTAGAGAATATTTCACACTCTATGGACTCCATTATGAATGCGATAATGCATTATTAAAGGAGGCGAAGACTACTTTTCAATTTTTCGAGAAGCAAAAGAAACGAAAGTTTTATCTTTCAGATGAAATAAAAAAATCACATCAAGCCGAAACTGCAACAGATAAGAAATATTATGCAGGAGAATGGTTTGAGGAGTATACTTATTTGCGAATTAAAAAAGAACTGAATTTACGCGAACAAGATATAGCTATGTCGTTGAAAATATATAGAGAAGATTCTCAAAATAACGACAACGAAATAGATGTTGCCTTTATGTACGAGAATACTCTTTATATTATAGAATGCAAAGTCAGTATGAATGGATTTAGTATGTTGGGTTATGGTAAAAAACCACAGCAAACAATAGAAGAGTTTCTTTATAAGTTAGCTGCTATAAGTAAAGATTTTGGACTTATAGTGCGTCCTTATATATTTACACTCCATAAAATGGAAAAACTACCTGATGGCTCACTTAAAAGTCTTCAAAAGCGTATGCAAATTTTGGGTATTCGCAATATTATAGATGGCAAACAATTATCAAAACAAAAAATAGAGTTTTAATCATGGCACGAAAAATATTTATATCTGTACTGGGTACTGGGCTTTATGAAAGTGGAATATATACTAAAGGAGAGTTTAAATCTACTGAAACGAGATTTATACAACAGGCAACTATAGAATTGCTTGGGTGTAAAGAAACGTGGACTGAAGATGATAAAATATGTATTCTGCTTACTGAGCAAGCAAGAAAATTAAATTGGGACGTAACTGTACGTAAAGCTCGTTGTACTGGAGAGGAAATACCTTACGAGGGGTTAAAAAACATATTGGAAAAAATGCATTTGAAACCTACTATTCTTGATGCTCCTATATCTGATGGAAAGGACGAAAAGGAAATGTGGGATATTTTTCAGACGGTGTTCAATCTGTTGCAAGAAGACGATGAACTATATTTCGATTTAACTCATAGTTTTAGATATTTACCTATGCTCATTCTTGTTCTTGGCAATTATGCTAAATTTCTAAAAAATGTGCAGATTGCTCATATTTCGTATGGAAATTATGAAGCACGAAACGAAAATGGTTCACCTATAGTAAATCTTCTTCCATTAACAGCTCTTCAAGATTGGACATTTGCTGCTGCAAATTTCATTCATAATGGACAAAGTGAAGAGTTGGTACAACTCACCAAAGATGCAATAACCCCAATTCTAGCGGCAACACTTGGAAAAGATGAAGGCGCAAATAACTTAAGGGAATTGTTTACTACGTTAGAAACAATAATAAGTAATATGCAAACTTGTAGAGGTTTATCCATTACACAGGAAGCAGATGTTTTTAAATTGAAACAATCTATTGAAAGTAGTTCAGCAGATATTATTCCTCCACTTGTTCCTGTGATAAAAAAAATAGAAAAATCTTTTTCTAATTTTTCGGCTGATGCCAATACAATTAACGGTTTACATGCTGCACAGTGGTGTTACAAAAACAGAATGTATCAACAGGCAATTACAATATTGCAAGAAACTATCGTTACAATAATATGCAAACAAGTGAATCTTTCCATAAAAGATGAAAAGGAACGCGGACTAGTAAATTCAGCTTTCTATATTGTTTCTAATAAGAAACAACATGATGAAGATAGTTGGAGTCTTGATTATGGAAGTAGAGATGAGGCTGTAAAAATAGTAAGAGAATTAATTCAATTACCAATTGTCAATGAGCTTTCTCAAGTCTTTAGTGATGCAACTAAATTACGCAATGATTTTAATCATGCTGGATTTAGACCAAATCCTTCAAGGATTAATAAAATTAGGAATAATATAGGAAAATGTATTAACGAAGTGTTTAATTTATTAATACCACACAACCCAATTAATAAATTAGCACCCAGCACTCCGATTTTTATTAATTTCTCTAACCATTCATTATCTACGTGGACTGAAAAGCAGATAAAGGCTGCAAAAGAATATGGAGAATTGGAAGAAATTGTTTTTCCAAATATAAATCCACAGTTTACAACAGAGCAAGTTCAGATGTTAGCAACAGATTATGTGGCTAAAATTCTGACTCATTATCCAATTGAAAATCTCACAGTACATGTTATGGGCGAACTTACTTTTTGTTTTTCTGTTGTTCAACAACTTAAAGAAAAAGGTGTACGTTGTGTTGCTTCTACTACCGAACGTATTGTGGAAGAAACTGCAGATAACAAGAAAGTAACTCAGTTCTCTTTCGTTCAATTTCGAGAATATTAAATTATTTTATCTCACAGGTAATGAGCCATATCAATGCAAATTATCTTTAACACTATGTTTAGTTCCATTCAGTGTTGATAAAAGTGGAATATACAATTACACAATAAACTATGACAGATAAAAAAGAAAGAAAAATAGTTCTAACACCCTCTCAACAACAAGCTTTTGATAAACTGAAAAGGTTTGTCAATAGTGGTATTACTAATACTTTTATCCTCACAGGGTATGCAGGAACAGGAAAAACTACACTAATGAAGACACTCATAGAGTGGATGGATACAGAAGAAAAGCCTTTTCAAATACTTGCATCTACTGGTAGAGCAGCAAAGATTCTCAGCAATAAAACGGAATGCCCAGCCTTAACTGTGCATAGTTGTATTTATACATTTGATGATTTCAACCAAGACATAGAAAAGGTAGTCAAACAAATTGATGAGGCAAAAGGTATTGACAAAACAGGACAATTATTATTACAGTTTAAGCCAGTATCCGCAAAAAATCTTGATTACAATCGGAAATTTTATATTGTTGATGAGTCTTCAATGATTTCAGATTCCATCGAGCCTAATCCTACACAGGCTATTTTTGGAACCGGGAAATTACTCTCTGATCTTATTAAGTTTGACGAGAAAGGCTATTTTATCTTTTTAGGCGATGCTTGTCAGTTGCCACCTATTTCACAAAATTTTTCACCTGCACTCGACAAAGAATACCTTGAAGAAGTTCATCATCTTTGTGTTGAACAGGCTACACTAAACGAAATTGTACGTCAAAAAGATGGTAATGATATTATTTTAGCAGCTGCTCGTATGCGTTCACTTTATCAAAATCCACCTAAGGTGAAATGGGGAAAGTTTCCTTTACGAGGCTATAAAGACATTGAAATACACCCCAATCAGCTATCTATTGTCAATGCTTATATTAATAATGTAAAGCAAAATGGTTTCAATGCTGCCACCTTATTATGTGGAAGTAATCTTGCTTGCAGTATATTAACAAATATAGTACGTCCATCGCTCGGTTTCAATAGTCCTACACTTTCAGAAAATGAGCTTCTGCTTATTACACAAAATAATGGACCTACAGGGCTCATGAATGGAGATCTTGTAAAGGTTATTTCTACAGGACACCGTAAACGACGTGCTGGACTTACGTTTCTTTATGTCGAAGTAGAAGAAATGGTAAATAAACAAACCTTCTCTTTGTTGCTTATCGAAGATATATTGTATGGTAACAAAATAAATCTAACGCAAGAAAACCAAAAGGCCCTTTTTATAGATTTTTATCGACGTATGAAGGAACAAAATATCAAACCTAAGACAGATACTTTTAAAAAGGCCATGCAAGATGATCCATTTCTGAATGCTCTCCGTGCTGTATATGGTTATGCACTTACTTGTCACAAAGCACAAGGTGGAGAATGGAATGATGTATATCTCGATATACCCAGATATCTTAGTCATTCTCCAAAACGTTCAACTTATCAGTGGCTTTATACTGCTATGACCCGTGCAAGTAATCGATTACATGTTGCTGACGATTTTTTTATTACATGAAAAAGGATGAAAGAAGGTGGTTATATCAGTGATATCAATAATAAATATCAATACTTATGGAATTAATACTTAACACTTTTGGAGTTTCCCTCAATCGAGATAACGAGGGATTTGTTATCAGTACTTCCGATGGCAAACAACGTATTCCAGCTGTTGGAATAGATAGTATTCAGATTAGTCGTGGAGCACAAATAACAAGCGATGCAGTAATGCTCGCCATAGAAAGAGAGATAGAAGTTCTTTTTATGGATCGTACAGGAAAACCTGTTGGACGCATTTGGAGCCCCAAATATGGGAGTATATCAACTATCCGAAAAGGCCAACTAAGCTTTGTTTATTCCCATAATGCTGTAGATTGGATAAAAGAAGTACTTCTCAAGAAAATAGAAAATCAACAAGCACTGATGCTCCTTTTCAATACTACTGATAATCCAGAAGTTCCAACTGATAAGAACATTGCACGGTTAGAAGATTATCGAAATAAGATACGTGCATTAGATGGCGACATTGTAAATGATATTGCACCAATGCTTCGTGGTTGGGAAGGTCAGGCTTCACGTATTTATTTTAGTACCATAAATGCTTTTTTGCCCGAACAATTTCGTTTCAATGTTCGTACTCAACATCCTGCTCTTGATGTTACCAATGCTTTTTTAAATTATGGTTATGGCATACTTTATGGTCGTATTGAAGGAGCACTTATAAAGGCTGGTGTTGATCCTTATATCGGAGTGTTACATCGCGACGATTATAATCGTCCAGTCCTTGTATATGATGTAATAGAAATGTATCGAATTTGGGTCGATTATGTAGTTTATACGCTTCTTGCCCAAAATGTAATAACCGAAGAATTTTATTCTATCCGCGACGATGGTTCTTATTGGTTAGAACCTCTTGGGCGTCGTGTTCTCATTCAGTCATTTAACGACTATATGGAAGAAGTTATTACAGTAAAAGGTCTTACCCGCTCTCGTCTTACCATTCTCTCTCTTTATGCTCAGTCATTGGCTCAGCAATTTAAAATGCAAAATAAGAAGTAAGGAGATGAAAATTTGTATTCTTAAACTTTCGAAATAACTTTTAGCTTCAACAGAATTATGCTTTTATTCGGAACAAATATACAATCACCGGTAGACGAACTGAAAAAGTTGCAGGAAGAGTATCTCTACAATAGCCTCCGTAATCCAAAACCAGCTATTGCTGCTACCATTCAGCAGTTACGTATTGTTTATAGTATGGATTCTAAAGGATATGCACATTTAAAGCGTAAACTTCCTTATTTTGTTTGTGGACAGTTTACTCCTGCTTTCCGACGTAAGGAAAATTTTGCTTATACAGAAACCTTCATTCTCGATTTTGATCATCTTTCTTCTAAGCGTCTGTCGTTGAAAGCTATCCGTGAAGAAATAATTAAAGATGAACAAGTATTTATGTGTTTTGCATCTCCAAGCGAAGATGGACTTAAGGTGATGTTTCGTTTTAAAGAACGATGCTATGACGCAGGTATTTATTCTATTTTCTATAAAGCATTTGCTGCAACTTTTGCTATGCGCCACAATCTTACTCAAGTTGCCGATAGCAAAACTTCAGATGTTTCCAGAGCTTGTTTTATCAGTGTTGATTCTGAAGCCTACTACAATCCCAATTGTACGCCCGTAGATATTAATGCATATATCGAAGAAACCAACCCAGATTCAATTTTCAAGCTGAAATCAGAACAAGACCTACACGAAAAAGTTGCAAAGAAAAACAATGAAGCGCAAGCTCCTAAAGTTAAAGATCCCGATAAAGAAATTTTAGATCATATCCGACAGCAACTAAATCCAAATAGTCGTGTACAATCTGAATCACGTCCTGTTTTTGTTCCAGAACGTCTCAATGAAGTTATTGATGACTTAAAAAAGTTTTTAGAAGAAGCAGGATTGCAAGTAACAGAGATTATCAATATTCAGTTTGCTAAAAAAATACGTGCGCGTCTCGGACAAAGAGAAGCTGAAGTAAATCTCTTTTATGGTAAACGAGGTTTTAGCGTTGTTATTTCTCCACGTCTTGGTACGAACGAAGAATTAAACGAGCTACTTGCCGACCTTATTCATTCTTTTCTACAGAAGTAAAAATTAAGCCGAAAGATGAAATACGAACGGAAACGCAATCTTTAACACCTCTAATTTATAGTATATGCGTAAAAAGTTGCCCTATATAGAGATTCTGCGTAAATTAAGCAGAGCTGGAATAGAAAATTCGCCTGTTGTCAATCGGCAAGTAGGCAATTTAAGTAATTTTCCAACCCTGCAAGAACGCGTAAATTTTCTTCTTGGAATAATGAATAAAAAATCAAGACCAGCCACAAATATGCTATTTTTTGTAATGTACGATATCGAAAGCAATAAAGTTCGCTACCATATCTCTAAATACTTAGAACGAAAAGGTTGCGTGCGTATTCAACGTTCTATCTTTCTTGCCGATCTCGATAAATCCATTTATGATGAAATAAAAAGCGATCTTGCCGAAGTACAATCGCTTTACGATAATCACGACAGCATCATAGTTTGTCCTGTATCTACAGATCAGTTACGAGCCATGAAAGTAATTGGCGAGAACATCGACGTAGATATTATTATTCATTCGCGTAATACACTTTTCTTTTAAGGAAAAATTAACGCATCGTTCTTTGACTTATTGAATAAAAATATGTAATTTTGCACTCTCTTTCAGGAGGCTTAATTTCTGTTAAATTTATGTGTAAAGTTTCAGAATAAAACCGTAAAGTCTTTTATATAAAGGGTATATTGTCTTTTACTCTCAAAAAGTATTTTCCATTAAAATAAGGATTAAGACACCTTTGACCTTGTCTTCTTCCCACCAAACGCACCCTCTCAAAAAGTATTTTCCATTAAAATAAGGATTAAGACTTCTATCTATTTTGTTGTATAGTTTCATAACCCTATTCTCAAAAAGTATTTTCCATTAAAATAAGGATTAAGACTAACGGCTTGTACCTTTTCTTTGTTATGGCTGCCATCTCAAAAAGTATTTTCCATTAAAATAAGGATTAAGACAGACATTGTTTGCTTAGTAGACACGATGAGGACGCTCAAAAAGTATTTTCCATTAAAATAAGGATTAAGACTCAAAATCTCCACTCTCCACATCTTTAGGTGATCTCAAAAAGTATTTTCCATTAAAATAAGGATTAAGACAACAGGTACGTCGGTTTCGTTTACCTTTGTTTCACTCCTCAAAAAGTATTTTCCATTAAAATAAGGATTAAGACGTAACGCTTTTTTGCAATAGCTGACAAGACTCAAAACTCAAAAAGTATTTTCCATTAAAATAAGGATTAAGACAATCCCAAAACCCTTTACCTTTTCTACACTTACACTCAAAAAGTATTTTCCATTAAAATAAGGATTAAGACAGTCTTGTAACTTTTCCAAATCCTCGCTGCTTAACGGCTCAAAAAGTATTTTCCATTAAAATAAGGATTAAGACTTAAGAGTTTCCATAATCAATATATTTTTTAACTCTCAAAAAGTATTTTCCATTAAAATAAGGATTAAGACTTAGATGTTGTTGATATTATTTGATTTAATATTGCTCAAAAAGTATTTTCCATTAAAATAAGGATTAAGACGGTATACTCTTGCCCACTTGCAACATCTTCTTGAAGAACTCAAAAAGTATTTTCCATTAAAATAAGGATTAAGACCAAACTCTCGATAACATTCTTCTTTTCCATAATTGCTCAAAAAGTATTTTCCATTAAAATAAGGATTAAGACACTGAATACGGTAAACAACGCTTGTTTACCACAAACTCAAAAAGTATTTTCCATTAAAATAAGGATTAAGACAGAGTTTTTTGATGTATTTGATATAAGGTTGCACCTCAAAAAGTATTTTCCATTAAAATAAGGATTAAGACAAATTTAGTTCCTGGACCCCACAAATATACAAATGCTCAAAAAGTATTTTCCATTAAAATAAGGATTAAGACATGCGAAATAAAACCTTTATGGCCAATTATTAAAAATCTCAAAAAGTATTTTCCATTAAAATAAGGATTAAGACTCTACCATCGGGCAATGTCAGTATATCGCTATAACTCAAAAAGTATTTTCCATTAAAATAAGGATTAAGACAGGATATTTTACTACATCAGGGAGAATTATGGAAGTCTCAAAAAGTATTTTCCATTAAAATAAGGATTAAGACGAGTATACAGTAAATACCCGCCACCATTTTAAATATCTCAAAAAGTATTTTCCATTAAAATAAGGATTAAGACCCTCCTCTTTATTAGTTTTAGAATTTTGGAGCTTTCTCAAAAAGTATTTTCCATTAAAATAAGGATTAAGACCTTCGGACAGCATTTTGTAACGCTTTTTTAGTACCTCAAAAAGTATTTTCCATTAAAATAAGGATTAAGACAAAATGAGTATACGGTAAACATTGCTTGTTTACCCCTCAAAAAGTATTTTCCATTAAAATAAGGATTAAGACAGGCTGTCGTATCGTTGTTGTCCTCGCCGATATGCTCAAAAAGTATTTTCCATTAAAATAAGGATTAAGACAATTTGACAAATTCAATGTAGCATTTACTTCAGTCTCAAAAAGTATTTTCCATTAAAATAAGGATTAAGACACTGTAAAGTGTGCGTTTTTGCCAACAAACGCACCCTCAAAAAGTATTTTCCATTAAAATAAGGATTAAGACTTTTACGGGGGAGCAATAGTGCCACTAATTTAACAACTCAAAAAGTATTTTCCATTAAAATAAGGATTAAGACAGACGATTGAAAGACTTGTACTATTAACTAACTTTCTCAAAAAGTATTTTCCATTAAAATAAGGATTAAGACCCCACCCCAACTAATTAGAACGGGTTACCGCCAAGACTCAAAAAGTATTTTCCATTAAAATAAGGATTAAGACAACCTCTACGCACTGGCGCAGAATAAACCTTACCTCAAAAAGTATTTTCCATTAAAATAAGGATTAAGACAGGGATTTGCCATTATAATATAGCATTGATGTAGTCTCAAAAAGTATTTTCCATTAAAATAAGGATTAAGACGGAAAGCATACGTTTTCACGATTGGGTTTTCACTCACTCAAAAAGTATTTTCCATTAAAATAAGGAATAAGACTTTGGGGTTCATTTTTATCTGGGTATTGCATACCTCTTTATAACAAGATTACGTGCTATTTTTTGAAAGAGAGGATAGGATTTGGGAGATGAAATTATTGGTTAGAAAAATTATAATAAAAAACGACGAAGTTTATTATTATAAAAATAAAATTTATAATTATGTTTTTTTATTTTTTAATTATAAATTTCTTAGCTATCTGGTTAAGCTCTATTCGCATATAAAATCTTTGTGGAATAGGTAATTTAGCTTTATTAATTCTCGTTTTTTCTCGATATTCACCCCTTGTCCTATATATACGTCTCGTGGTGTAAGGTTATCCAACGATTCATGCATAGGACTTATTCAATAAGTTTCAAGCTTTTTTTCATTGCTCAAAAATTCTTCTTTATTTATTATTCAAACTACCTCTCCAAGCTTAATTAAAACTGAAGCTGTACACTTTGTTTGACAACGTACAAGTAATTAAGACTATGCGTTCTGACATTGTTTGTACTGAATCAACTATATAAAATAAGGTGGGTAAAGAAAATATCTTTGCCCACCTTTTATTTTTGTTCTTTAGCGTTGATTTATTTGCACAAGCAGTTTGCCATGCAATGGTGTGTTTAATAAACATCTGTTATGGATTGCATTCCTTCTATTGCCATCAGACTTTCCTTGATAACTTCTACATCTTCTCGGTCGTGCACTCCCATATCTATGTTTCCTACTACAATTCCATTGTCGCTTTTCAGGGTAATGTTGCGCATATTGATTCCCAATTGATCGGAAATAACTTTCGAAATATCGAGCAACATGCCTCTGCGGTCTATGCCTCGTAGTTCTATTATAGCATCGAAGAACATCGTTTTGTGCATGTCCCACTTTGCATCAAGTATGCGTGAGCCAAAACTAGCTTTAAGCTTCGCAGCCACAGGGCACGCCCTGTTGTGTATTTCGATGTGGTCGTTATTATCGATGAAGCCCATGGCATCGTCGCCAGGAATAAGGTGGCAGCAATTTGGAAAAATGTAACGTGCAATGTTATCTTCGTTTATAAAGATAGGCTTCTTCTTGTTCAAGTTCTTATCAACAACGATAAGACCTGTTACAACCTTCCCATCTTCTTTTCCGTTGGTGTTATCGTCGTCTGCAGCTTTGTTACGATTGAGGAACGGAACATATTTGCGCCACATTGGAACGTTGTTTACCTTGTTCTGTTTGCGCTTGTTCTTGCCATGCAGTTCGTCTAAATCGGCATCTCCAAGGATAATCGTTTTTTCGCCAACAGCGACAAAAAGATCGGCATGCTTCTTAATTTCATGTAGATCGCATAGACGGTCGAGCACAGAGGTTGTCATTTCAAAGTCGTGCTTTTTCAGCCATTCTTCGAGCATATCCTCTCCCTTTTTCTGTACTTCTCGAGCTTCTTTACGCAGTATCGCCAGCACCTTTCCCTTCGCTTTAGCTGTAGACACAAAGTTTATCCACGTCTTTTCCACACGTTGCGCCTTAGAAGTAAGTATCTCTACTTGGTCTCCGCTCTGCAGTTTATGACTCAACGGCACGAGCTTATGGTTTACTTTCGCACCAATACAATGACTACCAATTACCGTGTGTATTTGGAAAGCAAAGTCAAGAGCGGTGCAACCAGCTGGCATCATCTTAATTTCGCCTTTTGGCGTGAATACAAATATCTCTGAAGCAAACAGGTTGAGCTTGATAGCATCAAGGAAATCCATTGCATCAGGTTGCGGGTCGTCGAGTATTTCCTTTATGGTGTGCAGCCAGTCGTTCAATTCTCCCTCGTCCTCTGTAACTTCTGCACCTTCCTTATACTTCCAATGAGCAGCAAATCCTTGTTCTGCTATCTCGTCCATGCGATCGGAACGTATCTGAACTTCTATCCACTGGCCAAGTTTGGACATCAGTGTAACATGCAAAGCTTGATAACCATTGGCTTTTGGATGGTTCACCCAGTCGCGCAATCGGTCGGGATGGCTCTTGTAGAGTTTACTTATTGCAACATAAATTTGGAAACACTCGTTGGCTTCTTCTTGTCTGCTCTTCGGACTAAAGACGATGCGAACAGCCAAAATATCGTAAACCTCTTCGAATGGCACATGCTTTATCTGCATCTTATTCCAAATAGAATAAGGACTTTTCACACGTGCCTTAATGTCGTATTTCAGTCCCATTTTGTCCAGCGCAGCACGTATAGGAGCTGTAAAATTGTCGAAAAGCGTGTCGCGTTGCGCTTTTGTAGAAGCTATTTTCGCCTCAATGGCCTTATAAGCATCGGGGTGCTCGTAGCGGAAACTAAGGTCTTCAAGTTCTGTTTTTACTTTATTAAGGCCTAAGCGATTGGCTAATGGAGCATAGATATAAAGTGTTTCGCCTGCAATCTTGTATTGCTTGTTGGCTGGTTGCGACGCAAGGGTACGCATATTGTGTAGGCGGTCGCATATCTTAATAAGGATAACGCGAATATCGTCGCTCATTGTGAGAAGCAATTTCTTGAAGTTTTCTGCTTGCGCAGAAGCCTTATCGCCAAAGATTCCACCTGAAATCTTTGTCAAGCCATCAACTATCATTGCGATTTTTGATCCGAATATGTTCTCAATATCTTCAACCGTGTAGTCTGTATCTTCTACAACATCGTGCAAAAGGGCCGAACAGATACTTGTAGAACCTAAACCTATCTCTTCACAAGCAATCTGTGCAACAGCTATAGGATGTAGGATGTAAGGTTCACCTGAAAGGCGACGCACTCCTTTGTGCGCCTGTTTTGCAAAATGATAGGCCTTTGTTATGATGTCTACCTTCTTGCGGTGAGGGGAAGCCAAATAGGTGTTCAATAAATGTTGAAACGCATCTTCGATAAGTTTGTCTTCTTTTACCTCGTCAATTTTGCTATTTTCGTTGTCTTTCTCCATATCTTTGGTCCTCCTTTTAGTATGATTAGTTGATTAACTATGTGGGGTAAGTACAGTTTCTACCACAACCCTTGCCGCCATTTCCAAACTTTGGTTCTCCAAACTTTCTTCGTTTTCGTACAACCGAGAAGAATTTTCTGTAAAACATTTCACCTTCTCCGATGGTAACAAAAGAGTTGCTGAACCACCTATGGTTTTCACGATACCCTGTCGATATTGCGGATTCAGCATACGCAAATCGGCAATATCCATATTTATAACATTTGCTACTTTAGCCAGCGATATGTCTGCTGTAACTACAACTTTGCCGGCCTTTTCGGGTAAACCTGTTGGTTCAGGCAATATATTGTATTCGGAATAACAGTTCATTACGTAGTTTGCAGCTATGAAAGCTGGCACATAACCTCTTGTTTCTTTGGGTAGGAACTCGTAAATCTTCCAAAAGTCTGCACCTGTACCAGCTTTATCAATGGCACTACTCACTCTTCCTGGTCCACAGTTATAAGCAGCTAATACCAAAGACCAGTCGCCAAAGCGCTTGTAAAGGTCAGCTAACATACGTGCTGCAGCATAAGATGACTTTATTGGATCGAGGCGTTCGTCTACGAAAGTATCTATCTGTAAATCGTACTGACGTCCTGTGGTAGGCATAAACTGCCATAAGCCTGCAGCACCTTTATTTGAAATAGCTTTCGGATTTAAACCTGATTCGATTACAGGCAAATGCTTTAATTCTATTGGCAAACCATAAGAGCGCAATGCTTCCTCGAAGATTGGATTATAATAGCTTGCTCGTGCCAATATATAGCTCGTAGAACGTCTACCTTGCTTTACATATCGGTCTATGTACTTCTGCACTTCTGGGTTATAAGTAAGGCGCAATGAACCCGAAATTCGATTAACAAGACGGCCGATAGCAGCAGTCTCGTCTTCCATTTCAATTTGTGATGTAGCAGAACTTAGCCCGTTCTTTTGTTCATAGAACTTTATATCGGTATATTCTACCTCAAATCCGTTTATCTTTTCATCAGCACTCGGAATATTGATTTGCACTATTCTGCCACGATTATCCTTTACTACCTGCTGCTGTGCATATGTTAGACAAGCACACATCAATAGCAAAGCAATCGCAAAAATCTTTCTTTTTTTTATCATCATTTCCTTTTTCGTGGCACACCAACCTTTACCACAATCTGTTAAAACGTAAGTCTGCAACCAATTCCGATTGCTGAATTTTTAAACAGATTAGTCTGATTGGCAGGTGAATTGCCGTTCATAACAACAGGCGCAATATGCAATGACAAGTCGTCGGAGATATCGAAATCAGAAAGTGACGCATCTACGTATGCGTCAATCACCGACAATGCATAAACCGCAACAGTAGCAAAGATGCTTAAATCGCGCCATCTGCGGAAACGATCTTTACGCTTCCGAAACAGATTTTGGTAATAACTCTTGTTCTCGTCCGTTATTGTTGTTCCTAAATGCAAGAAACTATTGTAACTTTGTGTTGAGGGATCGTCGTCAGATATATCCATATAGGCGTTCTGATAGTCGCGATACATCTGGTTATTCCATGTCATTGCATAGATGCAACCAACTATTCCTCCATAGAAAATAGGCAGTTTCCAGTACTTACGATTGTATATTTGGCCTGCTCCAGGCAATGCTATCGCCAACCATAAAGCCTTTTTGGGCTTCGGTCGCCATTTATTCCAATCTTTCATTAGGCGCATACTATCTTTAGCAGCAACCTTATTAAGTTTCGATACCTTCTTAGACGAAAGCGAGAGGTTACTCTCTATCTTATCACTCTCAGCATTCGTTATTGTATTAGGAGCGTCTTCGTTAGGGTAAAGAACCTTAATAGAATCGTCAAGTTCCACTTGTGCCCTTGCAATTGCAGGGCAACCTATCGCCAAAAGAAATGTTAGCAATAAAATGCGGAATATGTTTCGAACTTCTTTCACTTAACTTTAAACTATGCTTTCGCTTTTTATTTCAATCTATCCATTACTTCCATAATGTGCAATAACTCTTCTTCAGAAGCAAAAGGAATAGTTATTTTGCCTTTACCTTTAGCACCATAAGTCATCTGCACCTTTGTATTAAAAAAGTTGGAAAGACGTTTTTTCAATATATTAAACTCTTCTGGGAGTTTCGATTTGGCTGCAATTTTCTTCTTAGCAGTCTGTATATCTTCGCCATTATTAAGCTGTTGGCAGAGTTCTTCGACCTTTCGTACACTGAAAGAATTCTTTTGAATTTCGTGAAATAACTTTATTTGTTGAGAAGGGCTATCCAATGAGAGCAATGCACGAGCATGTCCCATGTCTATTTCCTTTTTTTGCAAAGCCATTTGTACCTGAGCAGGAAGTTTCAATAGGCGTAGATAATTAGTAACTGCAGCACGACTCTTTCCTACTCTTTCTGCAACCTTTTCTTGAGTCATGCCACTTTTCTCTTGTAAATGTTCGTAGGCAAGAGCTATTTCTATCGCATTTAAGTCTTCACGCTGTATATTTTCCACCAACGCAAGCTCCATTACATTCTCATCTTTAATAGTACGAATGTATGCAGGAAGAGTTTTAAGCCCTGCCAATTGTGAAGCACGCCAGCGACGTTCGCCTGCTATAATCTGGAATTTATTTTCGTCTATCTGTCTAAGAGTGATAGGTTGCACCAAGCCAAGCTGCTTAATACTATTTGCAAGTTCTTCTAATGCAATTTGATCGAACTCTCTTCGTGGCTGATTAGGATTCGCTTCAATGTGATCAATGAGTACCTCGCTTATAGTTGAACTGCCTTGCGTACTTACCGTTTCAGTTGATATTAAGGCATCTAAGCCCCTGCCAAGCGCATTAACTTTTGCGTTTCTATTGTATTTCTTGTGTACTGCCATTATGTTTACTAGTAAGTTTTAATGGGTTTTAGTCGCATTCCTTTATTTTCTGTTCTTCTCGATTATCTCCTTAGCCAAAGCAAGATGATTCTTTGCACCAGTAGAATCAGCATCGTAAAGAATTACTGGTAAGCCATGACTTGGGCTCTCGGAAAGTTTCACATTGCGCTGAATAACGGTTTTAAATACTAATTCTTGGAAGTGACGCTTTACTTCGTCATAAATTTGACGTGCCAATCTTAAACGGCTATCATACATCGTAAGAAGGAATCCTTCTATCTCTAACTTCGGATTCAACTTGCTTTTTATAATCTTAATCGTATTCAACAACTTGCTGATACCTTCAAGTGCGAAATATTCGCATTGCACAGGAATGATAACAGAGTCGGCTGCAGTCAATGCATTTACGGTAATTAAACCCAACGATGGACTACAATCAATCAGTATATAATCGTAATCGTTTTGAATAGGAGCCAAGAGTTTCTCCAAAACCTCTTCACGGTCTTCTATTTGCAGCATCTCTATTTCTGCACCGACAAGGTTAATATGGCTTGGAACAATATCCATTCCCTCTATATCTGTAGTGTAAATTGCATCGCGAATATCAGTATGATCAATTATGCATTCATACAACGAGCATTCCACTTCCTTTATATCAACGCCCAAACCGCTTGATGCATTTGCCTGTGGGTCGGCATCTATAACGAGAACTGACTTCTCAAGAGTTGCCAACGATGCAGCAAGATTGATGGTAGTGGTTGTTTTACCCACACCACCCTTTTGGTTTGCCATTGCGATTATTTTTCCCATTTTATCTTTTACTATACTTGTTTTGCCGACAAAGATACATAATTTTAAGCGAAAAAGCGGTATTTATAAACCTTTTTTCGTATTTTTGCAGTCAAAAGAAAATAAAATTTATGAATTGTAAGCGACCACTTATTCTCATCTCAAACGACGATGGATACACTGCTAATGGTATAAAAACATTGGCTTCATTTCTATCCGACTTCGCTGAAGTTTTAGTCTGCGCACCTGATGGGCCACGTTCTGGATATTCATGTGCCTTTTCTGCAAACACTCCCCTACGTTTAGAACATCAAAACAATATCCCTAACTGTGAAGTATGGTCGTGTTCAGGAACTCCAGTTGACTGCGTAAAGATTACTTTCGAGCAGATTTTAACAGATGGACGACGCCCCGATTTAATTCTAGGGGGAATCAATCATGGCGACAATTCGTCGGTAAACACACATTATAGTGGCACAATGGGTATTGCAAGAGAAGGCTGTTTAAAATATATTCCTTCTATTGCTTTCTCATCATGTGATTACAATCCAGATGCCAACCTTGAACCTTTACGCCACTACGTAGTAAAGATCGTCAAGCAAGTTCTTAACGAAGGTTTACCCAAAGGTGTATGCCTTAATGTAAACTTCCCTGCCAGAGATAATTTCAAAGGAATAAAAGTAAGACGAATGGGATACGGAAGTTGGCTGAAAGAAACTCTTCGCTGCGAGCATCCAAGGGGTTTTGATTATTATTGGATGTTGGGCAAATATCGAAATGACGAACCATTGGCAACTGATACAGACCAGTGGGCATTGAAAGAAGGATACGTTACAATAACTCCAACACGTATTGATATAACAGATTATGACATGTTGGATAAGATGAAGGCATGGGAAGAGTAAGAAATAAAATCTGATTCCCATTCTTATAATATTATAACAAGCAACAAAGGAATGAAGTATTACATAATAGTTGGCGAAGCATCGGGTGACTTACACGCATCTCGTTTGATGCAATCGCTTAAGAAATTTGATGAAGCAGCTGAGTTTCGCTTTTTCGGGGGCGACCTTATGCAAAACGTTGGCGGAACACGTGTACGACATTACAAGGAACTTGCCTACATGGGATTTATCCCTGTACTTTTGCATTTGCCTACTATTATGAAGAATATGAAGCTCTGCAAAGAAGATATTGTTAAGTGGAGGCCTGACGTTGTAATACTTGTAGACTATCCTGGTTTTAATCTTAAAATAGCAAAGTTCCTTAATAAGAACACCCAAATACCGGTTTATTACTATATTTCACCCAAAATATGGGCGTGGAAAGAGTGGCGTATCCGTGCAATAAAGCGAGATGTAAAAGAGATGTTCTCTATCTTGCCATTTGAAATCGACTTTTTTGAACGGAAACATAAGTATAAAATACATTACGTTGGTAACCCAACAGCAGAAGAAGTAGCTACTTTCAAAAGCCAATACACAGAAACCAAGGAGGAATTTAGTTACCGCAATGGGCTAAACGATAAACCTATCATTGCTATTTTAGCTGGAAGTAGAAAGCAAGAAATTAAAGATAACCTGCCATCGATGCTCGAAGCTGCATCGCGCTTTGAAGATTACCAGATGGTAATAGCTGGAGCACCTTCTATAGACGATGCTTATTACGAGCAATTTGTAAGCAAACTTAACGCGAATGTTGTTAAAAACGACACATATCAACTTCTTTCGCACTGTACAACAGCGCTTGTTACAAGCGGAACGGCAACTTTAGAAACTGCTTTATTTAATGTTCCGCAAGTAGTTTGCTACAAAACTCCACTACCAAACCTTATTCGTTTCGCATTCAAACACATTATAAAGGTGCGCTTTATATCTTTGGTAAACCTTATTGCTAATAGGGAGGTGGTGCAAGAACTATTTGCTGAACGTTTCAAAATAAGGAATATAGCTAACGAACTCTATCGTATTCTGCCTGGACAGCCTTATCGTGAAACCATGCTTGCTGAGTATGAACTGATGAAAGAGAAACTTGGCGATCACATTGCGCCCGATAATGCTGCCAATCTGATTGTATATTTACTCCAACGAAAATCATAATAATATGCGAGTATTTATTATTTCTTCCATTCTAATCATATTTTCTTGTATCTGCAATGCAAGAAATACAAATGAGCCTATGCTTATTCTAACTCCGAAAAACATCCCCTCAGATATATCAAAAAATGAAAAATTAAAGATTTTAATACTTTCATGCCCCAATTTCAAAACTGCATTAAACAAGAAAAATCTACATGCTGATATTGAAGAAGAAGTTTCAGATGGAATCTATAGAATAAGAATGTTTGAATATGGGAAGGGCGAAAACACGATAAACTCAGTAGCTTGGCTTATACTTGACACTAAGAATAACACACTAAAAGATATTACTTACGACCCAGAAATGCCCATTGTTCTCAACTATGATAAAAGAATATATATGGATTTTGTAGAAAACTTCCTAAAAAAGAAAGAGCTTATATTTCCAACTAATGAAAGTATAGCATCCTTTTTTAAGAATATTTCGACTTTCCAATTCCCCTTTGAATATGATTATGAGTTTATAATAAACCTACCGAAAACAACAACTCCAAGTAAAACAATAATACCATTCATCGCCACTTGTGTTGATGATAAAACAGATTTGTTTAACTGCCGGGTAGCCAAACTTCCCTCTATCAATAATTATCACTTGCTTTTAATCTTTGCTAACGACCAAAAAGGCGAAGGACGTTTCTTCCTTTGTGCATTAGATAGTAAGTATAACTTAACCGATAAGTTACTCATCTACACAGCTAAAGACATACAATGGAAAGATAAAATAGAGAATTGCTACATACATTACCACATCATGGGAAGTAATAAAATAACCTTAAAGGAAATTGTTGCGGTACCTGAAAAGAATGTACTCTACAAGAAAAGCAGCTATTCGTTTATTAATGGGAAGTTCAAAGTAAGCAAATAAGTACTTTCTACAATTGCTTACATAAACCAACTTTCAGCATGCTCTATCTCCTATTTTGCATCTTCATGTTATTAAACAAAGATAACAAATAGGCAGCACAAATGTAAATATTTTATCACCATAATCAAACCATATAACATTTTGATAATCAATGCCTTGTAATAGTGCCTGTTTTGCGTTGCAAAACAGGCACTATTACAAGGCAAAACAGACTCTTTTGTAACACAAAATAACCGCTATTACAAACTAAAACAATTTCTATTGATTTTCCTGTAAAATACTTTTACAATACAAAAGCTATCTTTAAAGATTATCCAGTTCATACAAAAGGATAAACTTTCTGCAAACAATACATTTATAAAAGGGATATTAAAACTAAAATAAGAGGATATAAAAGAAACCTTTTCAATATATCATATAAAAGAGAAAGGGTAGGTATAAAAAAGCGAGTGTATCGGGACAGAATCTCAATACACTCGCTCTCAGTTTTATTGTTTATTTGATTTTGCCTTCTTTAGGAAATATCTTACAACAAAATAAAGCACAACTAAGACAAGAATACCCAAGATAACATACTTAATATAGCTATTGTATTCTTCTATTTTTGCAGTGAGCTGACTTTCTGGAACAACAGAATGAAGATACCAACCAAGTACTGCAAGAACACAATTCCAGATACCAGAGCCAATAGTGGTATAAAGAATGAACTTCCAGAAAGTCATTTTTGCTAAACCTGCAGGTATTGAGATGATTTGTCGAATACCAGGAATAAGTCGTCCGGTAAGGGTCGCTATAACACCATGGTCGTAGAAATACTTCTCAGCGACCTTAACTTTATCTTCGTTTAGCAAACAAAGATGCCCAAATTTGCTGTTTGCAAAACGATATATAATAGGTCTGCCGAGATAATAAGCGGCTACATAGTTGGTTGTTGAGCCTGTAACAGCACCTAAAGTGGCAACTATAACCACCCAAAACACATTTAAATGTCCTGCTGCTGCATGGTAGGCAGCTGGTGAAACAATTAGTTCCGATGGGAAGGGGATTACTGTTCCTTCGATATACATACCGAGAAAGATAGTCCAATAATTAAGTGTGTCTAAGAGAGACGAAAACCAATGCATTGTTTAATTTGTCTTTTAAGAATTATATAATATCGTTTTTATGAAGCTGTTGCTTGCTCTGTCAGCCGATCTTCAGTAATATTCTTCATCCAACTACCACGGTAAATCCGTATCAAGAACATTGAACCGCGGAACGTAAGCTCAACAGCCATTGCGAACCAAACACCTCGTAAGCCGTAGGTAGAAGCGAGAGCATAAGCCAAAGTAAGGCGTACAAACCACATAGAACCAAGATTGATAAGTGATGGTTTGAATGTATCTCCAGCACCAACACAAACGCTGTAAGCTACAATAGCTGCTGCAAAGAACGGCTCAGCAAAGGCTTCGATACGCAAAACAGCTACTCCCAACTCTCTGATTTCATTCACTGGAGAAAGCATTCCTATCATTTCAGGAGCAAAGATATACATAATAACTCCCATGAAGGCCATAACGCCCATACCAATAAATATCGTCATATAGGCAAAACTTTTGCAAAGCTCTTTTCGTTTAGCCCCAACACTTTGCCCAACAAGTGTTGTTGCTGCTTCAGCAATACCATAACCTGGCATATAACACAAACTTTCTGCAGTTACAGCAAACGAATTGGCAGCAATGGCAAAGTTACCTAAAGGTGCTACTATCTTGGTTGAAACTACTTGCGCACCATTCATCAACAAATATTGCAAAGCCATCGGAGCACCTATTTTCATAGCATTAACAATATAACTCCACACCCATACAAAACGTTTAGTATCAAGTTTCCATGCTAAAACTGGACTACGAAAAATAGCAAAATAAACTAACGGAATTGCAGCTACTACAAACGAGAGTAGTGTGCCAAGGGCTGCACCTTCTACTCCTAATCCAAAACCAAACATCTCGAATCGAAAACCAAACACAGTAAGTTTGCGAGCTGGAAATATTAAGATAAAATTGAATATCACATCCATCAAGCACATAAACACAGCTATAAGACTTGGATGTCGCATATCGCCAGACACTTTCAACATTGCAGCCGATAAATATTCCACAAAATGTATGGGGACTGCAAACGAAAAAATAAGAAAGTAAATGGAAGCATCATGCTGAATATCAGCTCCACCGCCTAACCAACGTGGTAATGGCGTTGCTAACAATGCCGCTACAGCCATCAAAATAAAACTGAAAGCCAATCCAAAGATATAGCCATGCCGCATAACGGCTCGCGCTTTCTCAAAGTCGTTGGCTCCAATAAAGTGGGCAGCCTGCACCGAAAAGCCCATACCACCCGCTGCAACCAATGAACCAAAGAGCCAAGTGGCAGGTTCTACCAATCCAATTGAAGCTGAAGCAACTGCTCCCAACGAGCCTACCATCGAGGCATCGATGTAAAACATCATTACAGTAGTCACTTGAGCGAGAATTGACGGAATACTTAATTGAACGATGAGATTTAACTTTTCGCTCATCGTCATAGAGTTACCGTTCCTGATTTTCGCCAAGAGTGCGTCGGTTACAGTCTTGCTGAACACCATAATATATAAGGTTGCGTGGATAAGGTAGACTGAAAGCCTACCATAAGTCTTCGCTAAGAATTGGTTGGTTATCCTTAAATTATATCTGGAACCTTAGTTCCCGCTCTGTAATACGAGTGGAGACGTAAGTCAAAAATCAAGTTAGAATAAGCTGGAATAGAGCCATTCTTAGTTGTGCCATAGCCTAACTGGTAAGGAATATAAACCACCCAGTGATCGCCAATATGCATATTTTGTAGTGCTGTAGCAAAGCCTTCGACAACAGCACCCTTTTCTCCGCCTACCAAAAGCTGTGCAGGACGTGATGTTTGTGGGTTATACACCAAACCATTCCCACCCCAACTGCTATCAAACATTAGGCCTGCGGTATATGTTGGAGAAGGTATGAGTCGACCTTGATAGTGTACGAGTACTGAGTCGGTGAACAAAGGAGAGCCCGAACCAGTACCTTTTTCTAACTCATGAACAATAATATAGTTCTCTGGAGCATAACTCTTGGTTCCATCTTTCTGCGTTTGGTCTTGATAACTATAGTTCAATATGAGTTTCCAAGAGGTATCACCATTATCTATTTTTTGCTTTGTTGCATTGTAAAGGTTTGTCCAATACGTTGTGTTTTTAGATTTCCAGTCTGCAAACTCTTCATCTTCCTCAGAGCTTTCCGAGCATGAAGACAATACACCAACCGAGAAAATAGCTGCAAACAACAAAGCTGCAGAGAAAAAGAAGCTTTGAAATTGTGCTCTTAATTTATTCTTATTTTGCATAATTCTATTTTATATGTGAATATAAATCTTACTCTTTCACATCAAGTTTCTTCAACAACGAAGTAATAGAAACGCGATCTTCAATAATCTCACGTAGCTTTGCAACAGGCACACGTTCTTGTTTCATAGAGTCACGATAACGCAAAGTAACTGTATTATCGGTCAAAGTGTCTCCATCAACAGTAACACAAAAAGGTGTACCAACAGCGTCTTGACGACGATAACGCTTACCAATAGAGTCTTTTGTTTCTATAGATGTATTGAAATGGAACTTCAAATCGTCTACAATCTTTTGTGCTTTCTCTGGCAAACCATCTTTATTGACCAATGGAAGCACCGCGCATTTTGTAGGAGCTAAAGGCTCTGGTAAGCGCAAAACCACACGACTTGAACCATTCTCTAATTGTTCTTCAGTGTAACTATGGCACATTATGCTCAAGAACATACGATCTACGCCAATAGAAGTCTCAACAACGTAAGGTGTATAGTTCTCATTGCGTTCAGGATCGAAGTACTTTATCTGTCTACCCGAGAATTTTTCGTGTTGTGAAAGGTCGAAATTAGTACGCGAGTGAATACCTTCTATCTCCTTAAAGCCAAACGGCATGTGGAATTCAATGTCGGTTGCAGCATTTGCATAATGCGCTAACTTCTCATGGTCGTGGTAGCGATAGTTGTCATTACCCATACCAAGAGCTTGATGCCAAGCTAAACGATACTGCTTCCAATAGTTAAACCATTCCATCTCTGTTCCTGGTTGGCAGAAGAATTGCATCTCCATCTGTTCGAATTCGCGCATGCGGAACACAAACTGACGAGCTACAATCTCGTTTCGGAAAGCCTTTCCTATCTGTGCAATACCAAATGGTAACTTCATACGACCGGTCTTTTGAACGTTCAAGAAGTTTACAAAGATACCTTGTGCAGTCTCTGGACGTAGATAAATCTTACTCGATGAATCAGCAGAAGCACCCATTTCAGTAGAGAACATAAGATTAAACTGACGCACATCGGTCCAGTTCTTTGTTCCACTAATAGGGTCTACGATACCTTCATCAAGTATTATCTGCTTCAATTCCTCAAAGTTTGAAGCCTCCATCGCATTGGTAAAGCGTGTGTGAAGCTCGTTATACTTACGTTGATACTCCAATATGCGAGGATTAGTAGCACGGAATTGAGCCTCATCGAAGCTGTCACCAAACTTCTTTGCAGCCTTAGCAATTTCCTTGTCCATCTTTTCTTCATACTTACCGAGCTGGTCTTCTATCAACACATCGGCTCTATAGCGTTTCTTAGAGTCTCGATTATCAATCAAAGGGTCATTGAAAGCATCAACGTGGCCGCTGGCTTTCCATATCGTAGGGTGCATAAAGATGGAAGAGTCGATACCTACGATGTTGTTATGGAGCAACACCATTGATTGCCACCAATATTGTTTGATGTTGTTTTTTAGTTCTACACCATTCTGACCATAGTCGTATACTGCAGCAAGACCATCATATATATCACTACTTGGAAAAACAAAACCATACTCTTTGCAATGGCTTACTATCTTTTTGAAGGTATCCTCTTGTGCCATAATATATTATTTTTATCTTTATTTATTCGGAATTTGGCACAAAGTTACGGTTTTTTAATGGAATAAGGGAACTAAAAGTTGTGAAAGTTTGCGAAAGAAGAGAGTTATAATTGATTCAGATTGATTAACGCTTCCCCCGGTGCTTATATTAAATAGATGAGTGTTTCACTATGCGAATTTGCATATTTCGAGTTTTCTTCGTACCTTTGAGCCTCAAAAATAGAGACCATCCAACTATTTATGGACGACGATAAGATTATTGAAAACAATGAGGGCGAAACCTCAATGAACGAAAAAACAACGGGTAATGACAGCAATTTAACAAACACAGACCCTAATGAAGACGTGAGTGTTGATGCTGAAATGACAGACGAAGATGAAGTAAGCGAATCTGGAAACGGCTATATTCCAACCGACAGATTTGATGCTTCGGCTGTTAAACACCTATCAGGAATGTATAAAAACTGGTTCTTGGATTATGCAAGTTATGTAATCTTAGAACGTGCAGTACCCCATATTGACGACGGATTGAAGCCTGTTCAACGCCGTATCCTCCACTCTATGAAGCGAATGGACGATGGACGATACAACAAAGTTGCTAATATTGCAGGCCATACGATGCAGTTCCACCCACACGGAGATGCTTCTATTTGCGATGCCCTTGTGCAAATGGGGCAGAAAGACCTGCTCATTGACACGCAAGGAAACTGGGGAAATATCTTCACTGGCGACCGTGCTGCAGCTCCCCGATACATCGAATCGCGTCTGTCTAAGTTTGCATTGGAGACCATTTTCAACCCCAAAACCACCGAATGGCAGCAATCTTACGATGGAAGAAACAAAGAACCCGTTACCCTACCTGCCAAATTCCCTTTGCTATTAGCACAAGGTGCAGAAGGTATTGCTGTTGGATTGTCGTCTAAAATCCTACCGCACAACATGGCAGAAATATGTGATGCCGCCGTAAACTATCTACGTGGAAAGAAGTTTGAGCTTTATCCAGACTTCCCAACAGGCGGTAGCATTGATATATCAAAGTACAATGACGGACAACGTGGCGGAACTTTAAAGGTTCGTGCTAAGGTTGAGAAGATTGATAACAAGACCCTTGTCATTCGCGAAATACCTTTTAGCAAGACAGCCAGTTCGCTCCAAGAATCAATTACCAAAGCTGTTGAGAAGGGAAAAATAAAGATTCGCAAGGTAGAAGATATGACAGCGTCAGAAGTAGAAATACAATTACATCTGACACCAGGCACTTCAAGCGACAAGACTATGGACGCTTTGTACGCCTTTACCGATTGTGAGGTTTCTATTTCGCCTAACTGTTGCGTTATTTCTGATAACAAACCGCAGTTCTTGACCATATCGGAAGTGTTAAAGCACTCAGTAGACAACACACAAGCACTATTGCGTAGGGAGCTTGAAATAAGGAAAGGTGAACTTGAAGAACAACTCTTCTTCAACTCGTTAGAACGAATATTTATAGAAAAACGTATCTATAAGGAACAAAAGTTCGAGACATCTAAAACAATGGATGAGGTTGTTACATTTGTCGATTCTAAGTTAGAACCTTTTAAAAAGGACTTTATTCGTGAGGTGAAACGTGAGGATATACTTCGCTTACTAGAAATAAAGATGCAGCGTATCCTTAAGTTTAACAAGGACAAAGCAAACGAATTAATCCATAAGATCGAGGCGGAAATAGCCGAAATAAACAAGGACCTTAGCGAAATGGTGCGTGTAACCATTGAATGGTTCAAGCATTTGAAAGCTAAATATGGTAAGGATTTCCCACGTAGAACAGAGATAAAGAGCTTCGATACCATTGTTGCAGCTAAGGTTGTAGATGCAAACGAGAAGCTATACATTGATCGAAAAGGGGGTTTTATAGGTACTGATTTGAAGAAAGCCGAGTTCGTTCAGAACTGTTCCGATCTTGATGATGTTATTGTTTTCTTCCGTGATGGTAAGTATCGCATCGTCCATATTGCTGATAAAGTGTTTGTTGGCAAGGGCGTTATACACGTACAAGTGTTTAAACGCAACGACCGCCGCACCATCTACAATGCTGTTTATCGCGACGGAGAAAAAGGTCCTTACTACATAAAGCGTTTTAATGTGGTTTCCATTACCCGTGACAGAGATTACGATCTTACTCAAGGGAAGCCAGGTTCAAGAGTTTTTTATTTTACGGCTAACCCGAACGGAGAGGCTGAAACTATCAAGATTATATTGAAAGATCAACCTGGAAGATCGCGACTAATGCGATATTTTGAACGTGATTTCTCTAATGTTCTAATCAAATCGAAGACTGCTCGCGGTGTATTACTTACGAAAGAAATTGTAGATCGTGTATCTTTGAAAGCCCATGGAGTATCAACTTTGGGTGGCAGAAAGGTATGGTTTGATGCTGATGTTAATCGTATTAACTACGAAGAACAGGGTCGTTTACTGGGCGAATTCAATGATAAGGATACCATTCTCGTAATTCTTGATAATGGAGAGTTCTATACTTCCAACTTCGATGCAGCTAATCACTACGAAGATAACATCTTCCGTATTGAGAAATTCGACCCCGAAAAGCCATGGACAGCGGTTGTTTACGATGCAGATAACCAAGGTTACCCATACCTAAAGCGCTTCTACATGGAGAATTCGACGCGCCATCAGAGTGTAATAGGCGACAATCCGAAGTCCAAACTCGTCTTCCTCACAGACGATACCTACCCTCGTGCAGAGATAACGTACGGCGGAAGCGATGCAGCACGCGGCACAGAGATTATTGATGCTAAAGAATTTGTGGGCATAAAGGGCTTTAAGGCTAAGGGAAAGCGCCTTACAACTTTCAAAGTTAGTAAGATTAAACAACTTGAACCTATTCGTTTTCCTGAACCTGAAGAGGTAGAAGATGTTGAAATAGCAGAGCCTGTTGAGGCAGAAACCATCGTAGAACAACCTGAAAAGCCCGCTAAAACCAAAGTAGAAGAGCCTACAGAGCCTACTGCAAAGACTGATAAACCGAAAGATGACAATAGCGGAGAGCAACAGCTAACGCTACAATTCTTTGATAATTAAAGATATTGTGATGTTGAAGAAAATACTTTTCGCCTGTTCATTGTTACTATATAGCTTTACTATTCATGCGCAAGACACATTGCGTTCTAGTAAAATTATTACCAAAGCGCAGCTTGTTGGTTTTGGAAAAGTTAGCCAATTAGACACCTATCTGTCGCCAAGTGCATACGAAGGAGGCGAGATTCGTTACATTTCTCATACGTTACGTAATAATGGCACGCCTATTTTGCGTGAGATTATCCATCAAACCCACTTATCATACACGCACAACGCTTCGCAGAGAAACAACAATATAGGCGGAATGTATAACTTTCAATACAATGTGCATTACGCTTTTGGAAAATGGATATTAGGCAATGGCACACTAACAGCCACTGCAGGCGGTGGCATTGATGCCAATATTGGTTTCCTATACAATATGCGCAATGGCAATAATCCTGCCCAAGTGTATCTGAACATGAATCTTGCGCCATCAGCTTCAGCTACCTATGCATTTAGTTTATGGGGCAAGCCTTTCCAAGTTCGATACGAAGTGCAAGCCCCACTCGTCGGTTTGATGTTTGCACCCAACTTCGGTCAAAGCTACTACGAAATATTTTCAAAAGGCGATTACGACCATAACATAGTGCCTACCACTATGTTTTCTACTCCATCGCTTAGACAAATGCTTACCCTCGACTTTACTTTGCGCCATACAACGTTACGTTTAGGCTATTTAGGCGACTTTCAACAAGCGCGCGTAAATAGCTTGAAATATCATACATGGAGCAACCTCTTTGTGTTAGGCGTTGTACGAACATTTTCGATTTCAAAGATTATTCCGTAATGAAAAAGTATATACGACACTCTCGCCATACTGCTTTTGTGCTTTCATACACATTATTTATAATATCGTTCCTCTCGTCTTGTGTTACAAACGACGAGTATCAGAATACCATTCAGGGTAATGCTGAAGCTCTTTGGAAGATTATTGATGAGCACTATTGCTTCTTTGAACAGAAAGAAATAGATTGGAATGCAGTACGAAATAAGTACTTAAAGCAGTTCGACAATTCGATGTCAGAACGTCAACAGTTCGAAGTAATGGCAAATATGCTATCCGAATTGAAAGATGGACACGTGAATTTATATACTTCTTTCAATGCTGCGCGTTATTGGTCATGGCACGAAGACTACCCACAAAACTTTTCTGATTCACTCTTACGAAAGTATTTAAAGACCGATTACCTTATAGCAAGCGGCATGGACTATACTATTCTGGACGATAATATCGGATATTTGCGATGCGAAAGCTTCCAACGAGGAATAGGTGCAGGTAATCTTGACGACATACTTCTCTACTTCCAACCTTGTAGAGCTATTATTTTAGATGTGCGAAACAATGGTGGAGGCTCGCTTGCTAATGCGGAAGAACTCGCTGCAAGGTTCACCAATAAGTCGGAACTGGTAGGCTATATGCAACATAAAACGGGTAAAGGGCATAGTGATTTCTCGCCTTTAAAAGAGCAAATCCTCAAGCCTGGAAAAGGAATCCGCTGGCAGAAGCCTGTATTTGTACTAACTAACCGCAGCGTTTTCTCGGCTGCTAACGAGTTTGTAAAGTATATGCGCTGCTTCCCTAATGTGAAAACAGTAGGCGACCGTACAGGTGGAGGTGCTGGTTTACCATTCTCTGCCGAACTTCCTAACGGGTGGTCAATACGCTTTTCAGCTTGTCCGATGTACGACAAGAATAAGCAAATGACCGAATTTGGAATAGACCCAGACTATAAAATAAGCCTTACTTCTGAAGATTTCCAGCGTGGCAAAGACACCATCATAGAGTTTGCACGCCACCTTATATATAAATAAGGTGTAAGATTTCAAGAATACAGCTACTCGAACCCTAATGGAATACAAGTTAGTTTATTTACTAAGGAAAACTGAAAGAATATCCGTAATTTTACAATAAAAATTCTATCATAAACCATTAGTGCCGATATGGCTTTGCAATAGTGCCTGTTTTGCGATGCAAAACAGGCACTATTGTATGGCAAAATAGGTTGTTTTGTAACACAAAACAATGGGTATTATAAAACGTTGAAGTTCAACAAATTAAACAACACAACCGCTTCGAGCATCGAAATGTATCTTTATACCTTTTTATAATGTATAAAACAGATTGATTATGCTATACTTTCGCATCTTCTCATCAGCCCTTCTTTTAAGCACTTCACACCCACTCGCTCCACCATTTCAAAACTTACACAGAATAAGTAAAGCACTTTCGAAAAAATACAATACCACTCTTTGTTACCTATAGTATTGCTATCTACACTTTGCAATACCACTGCACAATGTTTCAAAAATGTGCTATTATGTATTTTTTAGTACAAATATATCGATAAAAAGTTGGCTGTAAGATTTAAATTACCTAATTTTGGAAACAAATAACAACGAACTATCATCAGTTAACGTCTAATAAATTTAAAAGAAGAACTAACAAATGAAAACAGATTTTGAGATTGCTCACGAAGCAAAACTTGAATTAATTGATAGTATTGCAAAGAAAGTTAATATCCCAGTAGAAGAACTTGAGCCATTTGGTAAGCACATTGCCAAAGTGCCTTACCGCCTCATCGATGATGAGAAAGTAAAGAAATCAAAGTTGATTCTTGTTACTGCCATCACTCCAACAAAGGCTGGTATCGGTAAGACAACAGTTAGCGTTGGCTTGGCACTCGGCATGAATCGTATAGGTAAGAATGCTATTCCAGCACTACGCGAGCCTTCACTCGGCCCATGCTTTGGTATGAAGGGGGGAGCAGCAGGCGGTGGCTATGCACAAGTTTTACCTATGGAGAAAATCAATCTTCACTTTACAGGCGACTTCCATGCCATCACTTCAGCTAACAATATGATTGCTGCATTGCTAGACAACTACTTGTATCAGCACCAAGACGATGGCTTCGGAATGAAAGAAATATGGTGGCGCCGTGTCTTAGATGTAAACGATCGCAACCTCCGTACAATCATTACAGGCTTAGGAAGCCGTACTGATGGCTTGCTTACAGAAGGCGGTTTCGATATTACACCTGCATCAGAAATTATGGCTATCCTATGTTTAGCTACTGATGAAGAGGATTTGCATCGTCGTCTTGATAACATTATTCTTGGTATTACACTTGAAGGCAAACCATTATATTTGCGCGAATTAAATGTTACTGGTGCTATCGTAGCTCTCTTGCACGAAGCTATTAACCCTAATTTGGTGCAAACTATCGAGAACACACCAGCATTTATACATGGCGGTCCATTTGCAAACATCGCACATGGCTGCAACAGTATCTTAGCAACTAAGATGGCAATGAGCTATGCAGACTATTGTATCACAGAGGCTGGATTCGGTGCTGATTTGGGCGCAGAGAAGTTCTTAGACATTAAATGTCGCAAGGCTGGCATTTCTCCAGTACTTACTGTATTGGTTGCAACAGCACAGGCATTGAAGATGCACGGCGGTATCGATGTTGCAGAAATAAGCAAACCAAATGTAGAAGGTGTAAAAGCAGGTCTTTGCAACTTGGATAAACACATAGCAAACCTCAAGGCATTCGGCCAGACTGTTGTTGTTTGCTTGAACCGTTTCGCTTCTGATACAGACGAAGAATTAGCTCTTGTGAAAGAACATTGCGAGGCACAAGGCGTTGGTTTCGCTATAAACACAGCCTTCGGAGAAGGTGGTAAGGGAGCTGAAGAGCTGGCTCGCTTGGTAGTTGATACCATCGAAAAGAAGCCATCAGCACCACTTAACTTCGTTTACGAAGAGAATGACGACATTACAACAAAGGTTGAAAAGATAGCTAAGAACGTTTACGGAGCTGCTAAAGTTGTATTGCTTCCAGCTGCAAAACGCAACTTACAGCGCATAAAAGAACTTGGTTTCGAAAACCTTCCAGTATGTATTGCCAAGACACAGTACTCGTTCTCTGAGAACGCAAAGGCTTACGGAGTCCCTACAGACTTCACAATTACTATTCGCGACTTTGTTATTAACGCTGGTGCAGGCATGGTTGTAGCCATCGCTGGTACCATCATGCGTATGCCAGGTCTACCAAAGACACCACAAGCAGAGCATATTAACGTTGTGAATGGCGTAATAGAAGGCTTGTCATAAAGCATTATCCATAACTTGCAGCCTCGGAGGACGTTGATGTTTTCCGAGGCTTTTGTGTTATCTTACTACTTCTTTCATCTGCTGTTTGCTACACTTCTATTCAGCAAGACAATTTCTTAAAAATGTTTTTTTTCTATATATATATTATGTAGTTAGGCAAAAAATAAGTAACTTTGCGCCTCATAGTAGGTGAAGATTTTATCGTTCCACCCGCTTAAACTTATTCATATGATAATTAAATAATAAACATATAATACTTCAAAGATGAAAATTTCATTTGAAAACCCAGACAAACTAAATGGTCTTTTGACTATAGTTGTCGAAGAAGCTGACTACAAAGAAGAAGTTGAAAAGGCACTCAAAGATTATCGCAAGCGCGCAAATATCCCTGGCTTCCGCCCTGGACAAGTGCCAATGGGTTTGCTAAAACGCCAAGTTGGCCCACAAGTTAAGATGGATGCCATTAACAAAATCTTGGGTGAAAATCTTCAAAAATATATTGTAGACAACAAAATCCATATGCTTGGACAGCCTATGGCTTCTGAAACACAAGAGGCTGTAGAACTTGAAAAGCCAGCTCCTTACACCTTTAAGTTCGACATTGCAATCGCACCAGAGTTTGATATCGAACTTACAAATAAGGATACTATCGAATATTACGATATTAAAGTAGACGACAAACTTATTGATCAACAAATCGAAATGTTCGCAAGCCGTGCAGGACATTACGATAAAGCACAAGAGTTTGACCCTGAAAAGCGCGATTTGCTCAAGGGTGATATCCGCGAACTTGATGCAAATGGCAATACTCTCGAAGGAGGTATCACTGTAGAAGGTGCTGTTTTAATGCCTCAATACATCAAGGTTGAAGATCAAAAGAAACTTTTCGATGGCTGCAAGTTAGGTGACATCATTACCTTCAACCCACGCAAAGCTTATCCAGAAGGCGACGCAGAGATATCATCATTACTGAAGATTGACCGCAAAGAAGTTGCTGAACACACTGGCGATTTCTCGTATCAGATTACCGAAATCTCTCGTTTTGTAAATGCAGAAAACAACAAAGAACTTTGGGATAGCGTTTATGGCGCTGATGCAAATATCAACGATGAGGCTGCATTCCGTGCTGCTATAGCAGAAGGTGTAAGCAAACAACTTGAAAGAGACTCTGACTATAAGTTCATGTTAGATGTTCGCGCATACGCTGAAAAGAAAGTTGGTGACCTACAATTCCCAGACGCTTTGTTGAAGCGCATCATGCTTTCAAACAACAAAGATAAGGGTGCTGAGTTCGTAGAACAGAACTACCAGCCAAGCATCAATGAGCTTAAGTGGCATCTTATAAGAGATAAGATAGCAAATGCCAATAACATTAAGGTTGAAGATGCTGATATAAGAGAGAGCGCTTCACAGATGGCTCGTGCACAATTTGCACAATACGGTATGAATAACGTTCCTGATGAGTACGTAAATAATTACGTTGAAGAGATGATGAAGAAGCGTGAGAACATAGATTCTTTCGTTGAAGCAGCTCTTGATCGTAAGCTTTCGGTTGCGTTGAAGAGTGTTGTTAAGTTGAAGAAGAAGTCTGTATCTCTCGATGAATTTAACAAACTTATGATGCCTGCTGAAGCAGAAAAACCAGCAAAAGCAAAGAGAACTAAGAAGGCTGATAAAGCTGAAAAGGAATAAGAAAGAGAAAAATAAGTTAATGCCCAATCCATGAAGCTGTGCAATTTGCATGACTATTGATGGCATTAAACTATAAAAGCAATATCCTTTCCGCAAACTTTCATTTAAGAAAGATGTTGGAAAGGATATTGCTTTTTTGTGTTTATTAGAAATTACACCTCCGTTTAAATAACAGAAGTACCTATTTGGTAGTAAATCATTCACAAAAGTAAGTCCCAATTCTTGCTTAAAAAGAATGTAGAAAAAGCATTTATCATTGTAAAGATTATCTCAAGAAAAAATAATGATATTGGTTTTACTTTGTAATAGCATCTGTTTTGCGCTGCAAAAGTGTCTGTTTTAGCTTACAATATAGGCTCTTTCGCATTGCAAAACAATCTCTTTTGTAAGATATTGGTAATTAACTTATTAAGCAACATTTGCAGTAATAATAAATCATTACAACTTTACTGTCTGTTTCCGTTCATAAAATTTAATATAAAGACTAAAAAAATGGATTTAAGATAAATCTTCTATGATTATACGAATCATAACTTTTTACATATTTTTCCTTCATCATCTATTCTCCAAAATAACACCTACATAGTACTTTTTCAACCCTATGAGAAAAGAACTACAGTCATTCGAATTAAAAAAAGTGGTTATTTTATTGAGTAATTATCTTTTTTTGATTATCTTTGTGTTAGAATATGCAAGACACTTGCTTTGGTTATGGCATGGTCTTTGTATTTAAGGCAATAATGAAAAGCAGGATATACGCATCCTGTTATTGTCTAATTAAAATAATATAAGGATACAAAATGAACGATTTTAGAAAGTTTGCAACCCAACATTTGGGCATAAATGGTATGGTGTTAGACCAAGTTACAAGTATGCAAAACCAGTATCTTAACCCATACATATTGGAAGAACGTATGCTGAACGTAACACAAATGGACGTGTTCTCACGTTTAATGATGGATCGTATCATCTTCCTTGGTACACAAATTGATGACTATACAGCTAACACTCTACAGGCGCAACTCCTTTATTTGGACTCAGCAGACCCTGGAAAAGATATTTCCATCTACATAAACTCACCTGGTGGAAGTGTAACAGCAGGGCTTGGAATATACGATACAATGCAATTTATCTCTAGCGACGTTACTACTATCTGTACGGGTATGGCAGCTTCTATGGCAGCAGTACTGCTTGTTGCAGGGCAAGAAGGTAAACGTTCAGCATTACCACATAGCCGTGTCATGATACATCAGCCACTCGGAGGTGTACAAGGTCAGGCTTCAGACATTGAAATTGAGGCTAAAGAGATAATGAAGTTTAAGAAAGAACTCTATACAATCATTAGCAATCACTCTCATCAGACATACGAAAAGGTGTGGAACGATAGCGACCGCAACTATTGGATGACAGCTGAGGAAGCTAAGGATTATGGTATGATAGACCAAGTATTAATAAGAAAGAAAGAAGAAAACAATGCCTCAGAAGAAATGTAGTTTTTGCGGTAGAAGCGAGAACGAAGTACGGCTTCTCATAACAGGACTCACAGGTTATATCTGTGAGGATTGTGCTCAGCAAGCCAACAATATCGTGATTGAATCAGGAGTATTGGGCAAACAAACTTCAGATGTCGCTGATATTGACATGAACAATATTCCAAAGCCAAAAGAGATCAAGGCATATCTTGATGATTATATCATTGGTCAAGATGAAGCTAAGCGATATCTAGCTGTATCGGTCTACAACCATTACAAGCGATTGCAGCAACCAAAAGACGATGATGGCATAGAAGTTGAAAAGAGTAACATCATTATGGTGGGGTCAACAGGTACTGGAAAAACGCTATTAGCACGTACAATTGCAAAGCTATTAAACGTACCTTTTACCATTGTCGACGCAACTGTATTCACCGAAGCTGGTTATGTAGGCGAAGATGTAGAGAGCATTCTCTCGCGATTGCTGCAGGTAGCTGACTACAATGTGGCTGCTGCCGAACGAGGAATTGTATTCATAGACGAAATTGATAAAATAGCACGAAAGAGCGATAATCCAAGTATAACACGTGATGTAAGCGGTGAAGGTGTTCAACAAGGACTCTTAAAGCTACTCGAAGGAACCATGGTTAATGTTCCACCAAAGGGCGGACGCAAACATCCAGACCAAGATTACATTCACGTAGATACTCGAAACATTCTCTTTATCTGCGGTGGCGCATTCGATGGCATAGAGCGTAAGATTGCGCAACGTCTCAATACGCACGTTGTTGGATATAATTCAGTTCAGAATGTGGCAAAAATAGACAAGAAAGACCTAATGAAGTACGTGCTTCCGCAGGACTTACGCTCATTCGGACTTATCCCAGAAATCATCGGACGTCTACCTGTGCTGACATATCTCAACCCGTTAGATAAGAAAGCACTGCGCAAAATACTTGTAGAACCAAAGAATTCTATTATCAAACAATATATGAAGCTCTTCAAAATGGACGGCATCAACCTTACATTTACCGAAGACTCGCTCGATTATATCGTTAATAAGGCTGTAGAATACAAGTTGGGAGCACGTGGACTTCGTTCTATTGTAGAGGCAGTTATGATGGACACTATGTTTGAATTGCCTTCGAGGAAAGTGAAGAAATACGAGGTAACAGCCGAATATGCACAGCAACAGTTAGACAAGGCAAAGCTCAATAAACTTGAGACTGCCTAAACCCATATGAACGCTGCACCTTTTCTATCTTAAAGAATGATGGAGGTGCAGCGATAATAAACCTACCTTCTAATAAGGGAACACCAAACTATTAACATGGCAACAGAAGTCAATCTTACAGACAAGCTGAAGTATTTTTTCGGTTTCGATAAGTTTAAAGGCGCACAAGAAGCTATTATCCGCAACGTCTTAGCAGGCGAAGACACATTCGTGTTGATGCCTACCGGTGGCGGTAAGAGTCTTTGTTACCAACTGCCTTCGCTCATAATGGAAGGCACAGCTATTGTTATCTCTCCTCTAATAGCATTGATGAAAAATCAAGTAGATGTTATAAATGGTATCAGCGAAGAAGATGGTGTAGCACATTATCTAAATTCTTCATTGAAGAAAACAGAGATTGACCATGTTAAAGCCGATATTCAAAACAGCAAAACCAAGTTACTTTATGTTGCTCCAGAATCGCTAAACAAAGAAGAAAGCATAGAGTTCTTCAAGACTGTAAAGGTTAGTTTTTATGCAATAGACGAAGCTCACTGTATCTCTGAGTGGGGACATGACTTCCGTCCAGAGTATCGAAAGATACGACAGGCCGTAGATCAGATTGGTAAAGCACCTATAATAGCTCTTACTGCTACCGCTACTGATAAGGTACGCACAGATATTGTGCGTAGTTTAGGTATTGAAGATTGTGCTGAATTTAAGAGTTCGTTCAATCGTCCAAACCTTTATTACGAAGTACGACCTAAGAAAAATGAGGAAGATACCAATCGTCAGATTATCAAATTCATAAAACAGAACGTTGGAAAAAGTGGAATCATCTACTGTCTTTCACGTAAAAAAGTGGAAGAATTAGCTGCTGTGTTGCAAGCTAACGAGATAAAGGCAGAACCTTATCATGCTGGACTCGATTCAGAAACACGCTCTAAAACACAAGATGACTTCCTTATGGAAAACATCGATGTTATTGTTGCAACCATAGCCTTTGGCATGGGAATTGATAAACCTGATGTACGTTTCGTTATCCACTATGATATTCCAAAGAGTTTGGAAGGCTATTATCAAGAAACAGGACGTGCAGGACGTGATGGAGAAGAAGGTATGTGTATTGTCTTCTACTCTAAGAACGACCTAAAGAAGCTTGAAAACTTCATGGAAGGCAAGCCTGTAGCAGAGCAAGATATAGGTAGACAATTGCTACAAGAGACTGAAACTTATGCAGAATCGTCTGTTTGTCGTCGCAAACTCCTACTCCACTACTTCGGAGAAGAATATCTGAAAGAGAATTGTAGTATGTGCGACAACTGCTTGCATCCAAAAGAGAAAATAGAAGCACAGGAAGCTCTATCTATTGTACTACAAGCAGTAAAGGCTTTAAAGGAAAATTTCCGCCAAGAATATGTTATCGATTTTGTGAAAGGACGTGGAACTGACGACATTAAAGACCACAAGCATAATCTTCTTGAAGAGTTTGGACTTGGTGAAAAGGAAGACTCTAAAGTATGGAGCCCCGTTATTCGACAAGCCATGTTAGATGGTTATCTAAAGAAAGACGTAGAAAATTACGGTTTATTAAAGCTCACTTCTGCGGGCAAACAATTCCTGAAAAATCCTAAATCGTTTATGATTGTAATGGATAAGGAATTTAAAACAGATGAAATAGATGATACCATGATGGGTGGAACAAGCGTTGCTGATCCAGAGTTGTATGCGATGCTTAAAGACTTGCGAAAGCATTTAGCACGCAAAATGAACATTCCAGCCTACGTCATCTTCCAAGACCCATCGTTAGATCAAATGGCTATGATGTACCCTGTTACTGAACAGGAACTTCAAAATATACAAGGTGTTGGTGTAGGTAAGGCAAAACGCTACGGAGAAGAATTCTGCAAACTCATCAAACAGTATTGCAAAGAAAAGAATATTGAGCGACCAGAAGAATTGCGTGTACGCACTGTGGCTAAGAAATCTATGCAGAAAGTAAAGATTATCCAAGGTATTGATCGCAAGTTACCATTAGATGATATCGCCATTGCTGAAGGACTTGGCTTCGACGAACTACTTTCGAAGATAGAAGAAATTGTCTATAGTGGCACCAAGATTAACATCGACTACTTCTTGAAGGATATATACGATGAAGATAAGATTGACGACATCTACGATTACTTTATGAATAGCCAGACAGATGATATTGATGAAGCCTTAAAAGAGCTTGATGAGGATTACAGCGAAGAAGAAATTCGTTTGGTCCGTATTAAGTTTATATCTGAAATGGCAAACTAATAGTAATTTAAAACCGCTTTTCCCGTTTGGAAAAGCGGTTTTTTACATTCCTACATCTCCAATTCTCAGACATTACCATAACTCATTTATTTAGAAATATCTCCACCTTTTATTTGACTTTTCTCCCTATTAGGAATTTGTCTGTCGAAAAAATAACATTATAGGTTCCCTATATAGTCCTCCCTTATAAACCTAATATTCCTCTGATTCATAGTATATTATCCTGTA
>ERZ772956.74-NODE-74-length-82362-cov-7.958533_pt1 | contig 82362 bp, 75 predicted proteins | sample MGYA00580683_ERZ772956 | MGnify/ENA primary metagenome ERZ772956 (study PRJEB29015, sample SAMEA2738077) | human oral metagenome | biome: human oral; feature: human-associated habitat; material: saliva | place: China | collected 2212 ... | reverse complement strand
ATTGTTCCAATGTTAATATGTGGCTTGGTTCTTTCGTATTTCTGTTTTGCCATTTGACTACTCCTTCTTCATAAAATAGTTTTTAATAGTTTTTTAAAATTGGAGCTGTTGAGCAGACTTGAACTGCCGAACCTCATCCTTACCAAGGATGCGCTCTACCAACTGAGCTACAACAGCCTAAAACAGTACATTTACTCTACTATAAAATAGGACAAATGTCAATTAAAATCACCATTAAGTTCCTCTTTATCACACATTTTTATAATAAAGTTTCTACAATGGCAAAAAATATTAGAAAAAATTTAATTGTGTCAAATATTTTTGTTTGCTTTTTTGTTCTATGGGTATATAATCAGCATAAAGTTATTAAATGAAACCTTAAAGGAGGAAATTATTATGTTAGAAATGTACAAATGCAAACACTGCGGAAATATCGTTATCAATATTCACAATTCAGGTGTACCTATTGTCTGTTGTGGAGAGCCGATGGCTAAACTGGAAGCAAATACTGTTGATGCAGCTCAGGAAAAACATGTTCCGGTTGTAAATGTCGAAGGAAATAAAGTAACAGCTAAGGTTGGAAGCGTTGAGCATCCAATGACAGAAGAGCATTTCATTGAGTTTATCATTCTTGAAACAGAAAAAGGTCTTGAAGTTAAGAAACTGACACCTGAGGACAAACCTGAAGCTGTGTTTGCAGTGGCCGAAGAAGATAAGGCAGTGGCAGTATATGAATATTGCAACCTGCATGGATTATGGAAGGTTGAACTGTAATAATGGCTATTTTGGATGTATCTGTAAACGGATATGTTAAATAATTTCATCTTTTTAAAATTAAAATAAAAATGTCAGCATCAGCTAGAGAATTGTGAAATATCACCCAAAAATTGAATTTCGAGTTCAACTCTTGGTAATCAACTCATTGATTCTCTAGCTTTTCTTGTTAAATTATGTTATTATAGTGATGAAAAATTGCGAGTATTTTGAAAGGGTATAAGGTTTTCTTATGAAAAAACTAAATTTTGCATCAGATTATATGGAAGGCGCTCATCCACTTTTACTTTTAAAACTTATGAAAACTAACTTGGAGAAAACAGTGGGTTACGGGGAGGATGAATACTGCCGGGATGCCAGAGAAAAAATCCTAAAGGCATGCGATTGTCCAAAGGGGAGTGTGCATTTTTTGGTTGGAGGAACACAAACCAACGCCACTGTGCTTTCTACCATCCTCAAATCCTATGAGGGTGTAATTTCAGCGGAAACAGGACATGTAAACACACATGAAGCCGGTGCTATTGAATTGACAGGGCATAAGGTTTTTGCTCTTCCCCATAATTTAGGAAAGTTGGAAGCCGAAGAACTGATAAAATTTATCAAAACATTTATGGACGATGAGAACAGAGACCACATGGTTCATCCCGGTGCAGTCTATATTTCTCAGCCCACAGAATATGGAACTTTATATACGAAGTCGGAATTAAAAGAAATTCACTCTATCTGTAAGGAAAATAACATAAAATTGTATGTTGACGGCGCACGCCTGGCTTACGCTCTGGCAAGTCCTGAAAACGATATAAGTCTTTCAGATTTGGCTGCAAACTGTGATATTTTCTATATCGGAGGAACTAAATGCGGAGCAATGTTTGGAGAAGCAGTTGTACTTCCGGATAGGGACATGATTCCTGATTTTTTCCCAATCATAAAACAGCACGGTGCCTGCCTTGCAAAAGGAAGGCTTCATGGAATACAGTTTGGAACATTATTTACCGATGATCTATACATGAAAATAGGAAAACCGGCTATAGACTCTGCGATGAAACTGCAGAATATGCTTATAGCAAAAGGATACCAACTATTCTACCATTCCCCGACAAATCAGGTGTTCGTTGTGATTGAAAATAGTAAGATGGAAACACTTGCAGAAAAAGTTATCTACGAGTACTCCGAAAAATATGACGATACTCATACCGTAATCAGATTCTGCACAAGTTGGGCATCAGATCCAAATGAAATCGATCAACTCATGGATATATTATGATTGTGACGCAAGATGGCTGTCCACCGATTCTGCCAGTGAGCGATTATTTGGGAACATTTCGACTATAGCTCCGATTTTATTAAAGCTACTATATTAAAAAAATATGTACTAATAGATACATATGGGTGATAATTTGCTATTTCTTAAATTGACAGGTTACATATTTATTTAATTGCTATTGTATAGAAAATCGTAATCTATAAGCAATCCCTTATAACAAGCGCTACATCTGCCGGATTTTCCCATGCCATCGAATGTCCTACATTTTTCACCACTTTAATATTTTCATCTCTACATCTAAGTTCTTCATAATCTTTATCCGGTAATGATTTTTCTCCAAATATAAAATATCTCGGAAAATTAAAATTAAAGAGACCTGTTTTCCACGAAGGTTTTCCTCCGGATACTGCATCTTTTGAAATTTCATAAGCTGCTTTGGGAAGCCAATTTTTTAAAGTTGACACCCACATTGTATTGCCGGAATTTTGATATTCTTCTACTTTTCTCGACATTTCAGATTCTAAATTTTCGTAATGTAATTGAGCAAATTCCCAGCTTGCAGTACCCTTCGTACTAGGCTCCAAATTTGGTTCATTCAGTATCAATTTTTCAATTTTAGTACTACATAAATTGCATAGTTCTATTGCTACTGCACCACCTAAACTATGACCATAAACTATAACTTTTTTCAATGCAATATCTTCAATAAATTCGTTTAAGTATTTTGCATGTGCCTTAACACTATATATAAAATCTTTCGGCTTATCACTATATCCTGCTCCTAATAAGTCAATAACTATTTTCCTATGATCTGACAAAACTTCCTGAAATGCTACATCTACATAATCAAATGAACCTGCACACCCGAGACCATGAATAAATAGAATAGGAGTTTTCTCTCCGATGAAATCAAAATATCTTAGCTTAAATTCACTTCTCCGTAATATATACTCTTTCATTATCGTAACCTCTGCAATTTTTTGTTTTCATAACTCTCTAATCTACATATATACTTCCGCCGATAAATTCTCTTATGATGGAGTTTGAAAGAATTGCAGACTCATCATCAAGGCAGACAAAGAAATCTAAAAAACTTAACAGTCTTCTAGCCTCTGCATATTCATCATCCTCCGGGGAAATAGCCTCAAGCATTGGCTTTGCGTACTTCTTCAGCACTGCAATTTCATAAACATGATAAGAATTAAACAATACATCAGCCTCATTGTTATATGGAAAAATATTCTCATCCTCACCTGCTCTTACTTTAGGCCAATCAGCAATAGTTCCCTTAGCATCATTATTTCTAAACTGATGATCCCTTACTATCCTTCTAAGAATTCTTTCATCCGTAGTCGGAATCCTGATATGAGGACTTATATTCAGCTGTGTTAAAGGACTGATATATATTTTGAACTTTTCGTCATGAGGAATCTGCAGTGTCATCTTATCGTTAAGTCCGTGAATCCCCTCTATTACAATTGGCTGCCCTTTTTTAATGCTTGTAACCCTTTTGCCGAACTCTTTAACTCCGGTGATGAAGTTAAATGTAGGCAAATCCACATCTTTTCCCGCTAATAAATCGTTCATATTTGAATTAAAAAGTTGTATATCAATTGCATCCAGCCCCTCATAGTTAGGTTCGCCGTTATCATCCAAAGGGGTATCTTCTCTATCAACAAAGTAATCATCAGTTCCCAGATACAGAGCATCAATTCCGTTAACCTTGAGTTGTACGCAAAGCCGTCTTGCAAATGTAGTCTTGCCGGATGAAGACGGACCTGCAATTAAGATAATTCTTTTTTGTCCGGACTTGATCATATCTGCAATCTCTGCAATTTTTTTCTCGTGCAAAGCCTCTGCCAACATAATAAGCTCACGGCTGTCACCATTCTGAATAAGCCGATTCAGATCTTCCACATAATCCACGCCAAGCAGTTCATCCCATCTGCTCTGTTCTCCAAACGCCTTGTAAAGTTTAGGTTGATCCCTGTACTCAGGGATTTCATTCGGGTTACTCGGTAATGGGAATCGTAATAAAATTCCTTCCTCATACCTTCTTATTTCAAAATGTCTCAAATATTCGGTTGACGGAGTCATTAGCAGGCAAGAATGTTCTTCGTATCCATCCAGCTCATAAATCCCCTTCGCCTTGCAGGTGATCGGAAGTTTCTCCTTAACCATTCTGCTCATTTCATCTGAAATTGCATCTATATCTCGATCAGAAAGTTCTGCTCCCACAGTTGTATAAAGCCCTTGATTTAGCGAATTGTCTATAATTACAGGAACATCTCCAAATATATTTCTGATAGCTACACAGTATAGAAGTGATAAACTATTTTGATACACAAGATTAGCCCCTTGATTTTTAATATCTAAAAGCTCAATACGGTCGCCTTCAGATAATACTGTTGTCAATTCCTTATACTTGTTATTAATTTTTGCCAACAGAATAGGGTTCTCATACCTATCCTTATTATCTTCATATAGTTTTTCACAGCTGTATCCTATTGGGACATCAATAGGTTGAAAGTCAGCTCTTGCCGCTAGTCTTAAAAAAGTTTTCATGCAAAACTCCCTCCTATTGATGTCATTATAACATAAATTTTCAATTTACAGCAGCCGTATTATCATTTAAATGTTCTTTGCCCGAATGGGCAAATGGAATCCCATCGTCATCACTCGTACTACAATCTCTACCCAAGCTTGCAGACTCATCGTTTCTGCACTCGCCGCCTGCATTTTCAGATCCGGTTCTTACGGGTGATGCATTTTCAGGCTCATTGCTTCTATATGCAGCACTGCCGGATGATTTTCTGTTTCTCTTCTTCCAATCAGAGTATAAGTCCACAAGTGCCTGCATTTCATCCGAGTAAAGGGTAATTCCTCTAGCCATGTGAGTATGATCTTCATTCCACGCCCTTACATCAAATTTAGGTGTATTCTGACCATTCCAGCTTATAATATTCAGCTCCTTATCCCATCCGCTCTGATTATTGGAAATAGTTCCAATATGTTCCTTAATCTCAAAAAGTATTTTATCGTTTTTAGCCATTTTTTCTCCTTTCCATTGAATAGCCCTTCTGTAATCGGCATATTAGCACTAATGGAAAATACTGTCAATGCTTTTCTGTAAAAAAAACCTTTGGCGGAAAAAGACTGACTTTTATCATTCCAAAGGCTTGAAATTCCAATGCTATTTACTTTTTAAAATCGTAAGGATTATCTCCGGTCTGTTGTTCAGCCTGAAAGGAAAAATACTATTGCCAAGACCTCTGCTGATAATCATAGTTGTATTTCCCCATACATGAATGCCCTCTGTGAACTTCGGCATAATACCCTGCCCCGGTGCATATAGTCCCTGTCCGTTGGGTAATCTGAACTGTCCTCCGTGAGCATGTCCGCAGAACACCAGATTAGGATTCGCCGCTGCATATTCCTTGATATACTGAGGTTCATGGGAAAGTAAAATCGTATAACTCCCATCTAACTCTGACAACAAAATTCTGACACTTTCAGAAAGAATTTCTCTGCTATAATCTTCTCCAAGCTCCCATGTCATCTCTTTTGTCCCCAGGACAGTTTGTTCTGATAAACCTGCTATATTGATATAATCATCGCCTCTTTTCACTCTTTTATATTCGTCCATGAGAATATGTACGCCTAAAGCCTCAATTTCATCGTAAAAATCCTCTATCATGTCTTTGTCCACCTTAAGCTCATGATTTCCGTTTACATAAAATACAGGGGCAAGACTGTTCAGCCCGACAACAGCCTTAAGCGCAAGATCAAAATCAGTATGATTTCTGTCCAGTAAATCTCCGGTGATGACTACTATATCCGGGCGAGCTCTCCGAACCGCTTTAATCAAATTTTTTTGGTCTTTTCCAAACTCCTGACTTTGCAGGTCGGAGACTTGAACGATTCTAAAGTTATCAAAACTCTTAGGAAGCAGACTTGACTCAACCAGCCTCTTATTAACCTCTATTGATTTATTATTATATTTTAGATATTTGCCTATCCCGTATCCTGCCAGTGCCAGGGCACTCGCACCATAAATCGTTTTTTTCAGTAACTTCATAATTTCCCCTTATAACTCAATTTCAAGTTCCACAGGGCAGTGGTCGCTGCCCATAATTTCCGAGTGAATTTTTGCTTCCTTTATTTTTTCCTTAATATCATCGCTGACCAAAAAGTAGTCAATACGCCATCCTGCGTTATTTTTCCGTGCATTAAAGCGATATGACCACCAGCTGTAGGCACCTTCTGTATCAGGATATAAGTACCTGAAGGTATCAACAAATCCCGAGTCAAGAAGCTCTCCGAACTTGCCCCTTTCTTCATCTGAAAATCCTGCGTTTCCACGATTGCTTCCCGGATTTTTAAGGTCAATTTCCTCATGGGCTACATTCAAATCTCCACACATAATAACAGGCTTTTTGTCCGACAGTTCTTTTAAAAATAATCTTATATCATCTTCCCACTTCATCCTGTAATCTATACGCTTAAGTTTTTCCTGTGCATTGGGCACATAAACATTTATCAGATAGAAATTGTCGTACTCAAGGATGATTCCTCTGCCTTCGTCATCATGCTCTCCAAAGTTATATTGAACACTGACAGGTTCTTTTTTTGCAAAAATTGCAGTGCCCGAATAGCCCTTTCTCTCGGCGTAACAATAAAACTCTCTGTACTCCGGAAGATCAACAACTGCCTGCCCTTCTTGCATTTTTGTCTCCTGAATACAGAAAAAATCGGCATCCTGCTCTTTAACTATATCTTCAAATCCTTTTTTTAAAACGGCTCTAAGTCCGTTTACATTCCAGGAAATCAGTCTCATATATATTCTCCTCGTATAATATATTTTTAAAATTCATTCCCATACATTATACCACAAAAAATTGAAACCTCACCCCGCATGATGCAAATTTCGTCAGCACCGGAACTTACTTTGCGAATCTATCAGTTTCTCTGTAAAACTTATCCTTTTCCCCTGCAAAACTTATCCTCCTTGCAATAAAATCTCCCAAGCTTGTGCTTGGGAGGTTTTATATGAGTTAATATGAGTTAATATGAGAAAGAATGTTATTAAGAAAGTTTTTCTTTGTCTTAAAGGTTTGTTATCTCCTTTTGACAGTTATAAGTATACCTAAATATTATGTTGAACAATGCATAATTTCTTGTATGTTTATAGCTTATATTTTGTCATCCAACATATAAAAACGACACAGAAATGACAATATTCTCACCTCACCAACGGAAAAATCCTTTTTTTTCGTAAGGAGCTCTTTCAACCTCCAAAACCTTATAACCCATTTCACCTAAAGCTTCCCTCAACGCTTCATCGCTTATATTATCCTCTGTTATAATTTCCGCAATCCCCTTGGAATGATTTGCTTTGACCTTCTTCACATTGAAATGTTTCCTCACAAGGTTATTAACATGTGCGTCGCACATTCCACATGACATACCGTCTATTTTGACCGTCAGCTTCTCCATTTATATTTCCTCCATACATAATCGGCACTAATTGATTGAAATTCAAAGATTTTTAGACCTTATACCTCTCACCAAATAAGCTATCATAACTTTTATTCCATACTCTTAAGGTTTCCTCTTTTCCGCAGACAACAATACTTATGCCGACTCTCTTTATTCCATATTCTTAAGGGCTTCTGACATGGAAATCTTTCTTATCTTCAGTAAAAGAATGCTCTGAATTATAAAGTAGCTTACAATTCCAATTATCACGACTGAAGGAAGCACCCAAGACGGGATATAATAATCCAGCCAGCCTCTCATTTTACTTCTCAACATAAATTTATAAAGTTTTTCCAGAACAGGTTCAATAACAAAGATCCCTCCAATCAGGGATAACACAACTACTATGCCGGTTGCCCTGTTATAAAGTTTCCCTGCTTCGTTGCTTGTATACCCCAAAATTTTTATCATGGAGATAGCATTTGAATTTTTTTCCACTATTATCTTTGCCAGTAAATAAATAACCAACATGTATAAAACAACGGCAAATACCTTTATCGTATTGAACGCAGCACTCATAGAGTCTGCAAGTTGCCTCGATACCTTTTTTAAGTCTTCTTTCGTTATCGTTGTTGCAATATACTCTTTTTTCAATTCCTTTAACTTATAATCCGAAAAATACCCGTTATAGTAGCCTTTCCTTTTATTAAAGGTCTTTTCAAAGTACCCCGCCTTCATAAAAATTCCAAAGCTTCCGGTATATTGATATACTCCTGCTATTTTAAATTTATATATTTTATCACTGTACTTCTTCTTGATTTTGACAGTATCTCCTATTTTCAGGTCATATTTCTCCATATAATTGCTGGTTGCCACCACCTGATTTCTATTTTGAGGCAACTTTATGCTAGTCAGATACTTGGATTTTTCCTTGATTCCATAGGCACTTATATCGTCTTTTTCATTTATCTGTAAGGATTCAATACTGTATTTTTCTGCCTTACGCAAATCCGGATTCCCTTTGGTTTTAACCGGTACCGGAACTTTCAACACATACTGATACTTTGCAAAAAGGGACTTGTCAACGGCTTCTGAATAGTGGCTGATTAAAGGTTTCAAGGCAAGCCCGAACAAGAGCAGCAAGCTTGCCATCACAATGCCAATTACCATTATTAAATAAGTGCTTTTATTCTGTAGAATAATCCTTATACGAAATCTGCTGAGAAACGGCAGATTTCCAAGTTTGATAGCACGCTTTGCTTTCCGCATTTTGAAATCTCTTCGTAAAAACTTCATAGGTGAAAGTCGGAAAGTCCATATCATTACCGAAAGCACCACAATTACAATTATTATCAAAGGTATGACTGTTGTAAGTATAAAGGCCTCCTCATTCCAAAGAGTCTTGTAAGTAGTCAGAGAATAGCTGTTATAATATAACGCCGCCATCATATTTTTGAACTTCCAGTAACCGAGAATGTTCCCCACAATAGCTGCAATAAAAGTAACCACCAATGGAAGAATTATATAGTGACTGATTAAAGATAATCTGGAGTAGCCTGATGCTCTCAAGGTACCTATAGCTCCGGCTTCTGTCTCAAGGGTACTTCTCGTAGTCACTCCGAATACAAAAGCAATAATCACTATAATTATATACAACAACAGTAAAAACATTCCTTTATCGCTGCCCATATCGTCACCCGTAAAGGTGATTGATTGATTATCCAGCCTTTGCACCATATCTTCCAAAACATTTGTTCTGCTTGTCATTATAACTTTAGTTATGGACTTGCTTTTTCTGCTGCGGGCTTTTTCACCCAAATTCCTGTCATGGTTTGTCCAAGCATATTGGTAATGGGTAACTTCATCAATTTTTTTAAATGCAGCCTGCGTCACTATGCCAACTCCAAATTGAGTGTTGTCAAACATTATGTCTGCATTATTTTCAAACATTGCACTATAATCCGATAGGGCAACATAACCACTGACTTTAAACTTGGTTTTACCGATTTTAACTTTATCTCCTATATTTATTTTATTATTGATTGCAAATAGACGATCAAGGGCTATCTCATCCTTATTTCCGGGAAGCCTGCCTTTAAGAACATCTTGTCTGTTAACCTGATCTCTGGTTACGAAAATCCTGATTTTGTGATTCGACTTACTCCTTGCAGTCTTATAAAAAGATTTATATACTTTTACATGCTTCTTTTCTATATCCTGAATCAGTGACTTGCTTGCCTTTGCCCCTAATGTGAAATGTCCATCCTCTACATTATACTTTTCAAAACTCTCGTCATAGGTCTTCTTCAGACTGTTGTCCGCTACAAGAAATCCTGAAACTCCACCAATCATAATAACCAGAAAAAGAAACAATGCAATATATTTTCCAAAGTCTGCTTTGAGCTCCCTAAAAATTCTTTTGTTAAGTGGATTTTTCATGCTGCACCTACCATTCCAAATCTTCAGCCCTTGTCTTTGACTGATTTTCCTTTCTGTCGATAATTCTACCGTCCTTTATGAGCAAAACTACATCCGCCATTTTACGAAGCGCCTCGTTATGAGTGACTAAGATAACGGTAGTTCCGTATTTTTCATTTACCTCTTGTATGAGTTTCAAAATTTCCTTAGATGTATTGTAATCCAAAGCTCCTGTGGGTTCGTCGCAGAGCAAAACCCCGGGTCTTTTGGCAATAGCCCTCCCAATTGCAGTTCTCTGCTGCTGTCCTCCGGAAAGCTGGCTCGGTAATTTATCTTTATGCTCCCAAAGTCCCAGTACATTTAATAAGTCATCAACGGGCAGAGGGTTTTTGGAAAGATATGCCCCTACCTCAATATTTTCCTTAGCCGTAAGATTTGGAATCAAGTTGTAGGACTGAAAAACATATCCTAAATACTCTCTTCTATACTTGGATAAAATCCTTTCACTTTTTCCTGTAAGTTCTTTTCCGTCTATTTTAATAGTTCCGGATGTGGCTTCTTCGATTCCTCCAATTATATTTAGAAGTGTAGACTTCCCCGAACCCGATGGACCAAGCATAACGCAAATATCGCCCTCCTTAATGCCACAAGTAATACCGTGAAGTACTTCTTGCCGATTGTCTTTTTCTCCAAAAGATTTGAAGATTTCTTTCATTTCAAGATACATTGATTTAGAATCCCCTTCCCTAAATATTTACGCTCGCTGTAACTTATCATCACTGCAGATTATCACTCCTATAAGCTGTCAAATCTGTAAATACTAAGCTATGCAAATTATATATTAACTCAGTAATCTACATCTTACCATTTACCATTTTATCATATAAGGTGAAATACCGGAATCCCACCAATGTGTGATTCCGGCTTATCCCCTTTATATCAAGTTAGACTGCAAGCGATGCTCCAAGCTCTTTGCACTCTGCTGTACCCTCATCATCCGGAGCATAGTTGCACATTACACTACCTGCTGCAAGTTTAATCCCTGCCGATGTGCAATCATCCTCCCAATCACGAATCCACTGACCATCTCCCCAGCCGTAGGATCCGAAAAGAGCTACTTTTTTATCCTTTAAGCTGTCTTTAATATCATCATACATAGGTTGGAACTCTCCTTCTTCCAAAACCTCGTCCCCCATAGCAGCACAACCCAATGCAATACTGTCAAAATCTGCTGTCATTCCTGCGTTAAATTCCTCCGGTGTGAAAATTGATACCTCAGCACCCTTTTCCTTAGCACCTTCAGCCACAGCCTGTGCCATCATTTCGGTGTTGCCTGTTCCACTCCAATATACTACTGCTACTTTCATTTCTTCTCTTTTCCTTTCTGCTAAAATTAAACTGCTACGATCAGCCTTTCAACTGACCTTCCTTTCATTAACTGCTCGCTGTATGCCTTGGTACATTTTTTGAAACGATTAAAAACCTTCTGAGCTTCCTCTGCATCGCCATACACCTTCCATGTTCCAACGCACTTACAGTTTTCGGCTTTATTATCTATAAAACCCTTAACATCCTCTGAAGGATATCCCAGAAACAAGCCTATTTCATGGGGAAAATCCTCTGCATTTCTCATTCTTTTCATCAGTTGGCCGAGAAGGTGACTTCCATCACCATACGAATAACCACATTTTTCAAGAATACACCTTGCAATCGGACATTCCAAATCCTTCTGAAGTTGCTTAGGTCTATATAAATATATAACCGCCTTATTATCAAAATATCTAAGAGGCAAAATACGAAGTCCCTTCGGGGAAATCATTCTATTAAGTTCTCTGAGGTCTTGGTATAATTCCTGTAAATTACCAATCCTACAGGTAAAGATATTACCTGTTTTCAGTCCCGCCATGGTAGGCGAACAATGACCTATCAATAAATCCTCTGATATTCTAACCATAATTGATGTTTAACTCCTACTCCTATGCATGTTGTTCCATAATATTTCTCAAGGCAGCCATCGAGCTGGAATGAGATCTTACAATTACCGTATCTGTACCTTTGGTTTTGCTAAGTGCCGTTCTCACCATTTTGTGGGAAACGGTACTTGTAAATAAAACCATAAGATCAGGACATCCGATTTTCTTTTTCATAGCTTCGTTATAATTTACAAAAACCTTAGCTTTACACTGGTACTCTTTGCATAAACTTTTGTATTTACAAACCATACACTCGTTACCGCCTATTATCACTACACTCATGAGTATCTTCCTTTCTACTATCGGTAATTCAATTATCATGTAAACTCCAGTCATCAGATGTAGAGCCGACCATCGTGGTTAGTTTTAACTAACCACATTTGTCAAAAATTAGTCAACCATTCGGATAGTTTATACCCGGGTTAAATAAATCTAACCATATTTTAAAAAAAAATATCCTGAGATGCCTCATTTTTTAGAGACATCTCTTTAAAATCAATTTATTCCTTAATTAAGTTTCTCATGCTATTGGTACTAATTAACAAAGTAGACATATTATGCAGAAGTGCTGAGGTTGGAGGCTGTATAATGCCTGCAACTCCAAGTGCAATAAGTCCTCCGTTAAAACCGATGATACCTCTGTAATTATTATTTATTCGCCTCATCAATTCATTAGATATAGCTTTGAGCCTTGCAAGCCCGTATAAATCATCACATGCAATCGTTATATCTGCAATTTCTCTTGCAATTGCAGCACCGTCACTGATGGCAATCCCCGCATCCGCTTCTGATAATGCAGGAGAATCGTTTACTCCGTCTCCAATCATTATAACTCTGCGTCCAAGTTCTTTTTCTTTCCTGATATAATTAGCCTTATCTTCCGGCAATACTTCCGAAAAGTACTCATCTACACCTATTGTGGATGCAACGGAAGCTGCAGTTTTTTCACTATCACCGGTCATCATAACCACATTTTTGATACCAAGTCTGCGAAGCTCCAAGATAACATCTCCTGCTTCTTCTCTGACAGGGTCGCTTATACATATCACTGCTGCAAGTTTTCCGGAAATAGCCATATAAAGGTGTGAATACTCATCAGGTAAGTTGGAAAATTTCTCCTCTTCGCCCTCCGGTACTGTAGCTTTTTCATCTTGAAAAACGAAGTGATGACTTCCTATTATGGCTTTCTGTCCATCGACTACGCTGGAAATTCCATGGGCAACTACATATTCAACCTTTGAGTGCCGTTCTTCATGATGCAGTCCTCTAAGCCTTGCCTCTTCCACAACTGCATTTGCAATGGAGTGCGGATAATGTTCCTCGAGGCATGCTGCAAGTCTAAGCATCTCAAGCCTGTCATTACCTCCAAAAGCAATAACATCCGCTACCTTTGGTGTAGCATGGGTTAATGTTCCCGTTTTATCAAAAACTATAGTATCCGCCTCTGCAACAGCTTCCATAAACTTTCCGCCTTTAACGGATATATCATAGCCATTTGCTTCTCTCATAGCTGAAAGCACGGAAATCGGCATTGCCAGCTTTAGCGCACACGAGAAATCTACCATTAAAACGGACAAAGCTCTGGTTACATTCCCTGTAAACAAGTAAACCAATCCGGTTCCTAACAGAGTATATGGTACAAGGTGGTCAGCCAGATGGGATGCCTTGTCTTCGCTTGCCGATTTGAGTTTTTCTGATTCCTCAATCATTTCAACGATTCTGTCATACCTTCCGCTGCCTGTGGTTTTCTCTACCCGAATTATGCAGGCACCCTCTTCCACAACAGTTCCCGCATAGACATAGCTGTCTTCTTCTTTCCTGACCGGCATCGATTCACCTGTCATTGATGCCTGGTTAACATAGGCTTCGCCATAGACCACTTTTCCGTCCAGAGGAATCATGCTTCCTGTTCTGACAACAATATTATCTCCCTCCTTAATTTCTGTAATCGGGACTAAAAGCTCCTGCTTATCCTGAACAAGCCAAACCTTGTCTACATTGAGAGACATCGTTCTTGCCAGATCATCCACACTCTTCTTGTGTGTCCATTCCTCCAGAGTTTCTCCAACATTAAGAAGGAACATCACGGATGCTGCGGTATCAAAGTCTCCTCTCAAAAGAGAAACCCCAATCGCAGTAGCATCCAAAACCGGAACTTCAATCTTGCCGTCCATTAAGGTTTGAGCACCCTTGCAGATATATTTTATTGCCCTGTATACTGTCATAACAGCTCTGAATTGAGCAGGCAAGAATAGTCTGAAACACGTTCTTTTGACAATGCTCATAATTAATTTTTCACGATAACCTCTGTTAAGCTTTCTGCCCGTTTTTTCCGGCAAAATATCTTTGAAGCTTTCAAAATCATATTTCTTGAGAGCATCAATAATGACAGCTTTGCATGTATTATGGTGAATAGTTGCACAGCATGTTCTCTCATCAACGCTAACCTTCAATATTCCCTCGATGCCTGCTAAATAGTACTCAAGGACATCCGCTTCAAGTAAAGTCATCTTCTTTTGACATGCTCTCACCCTGAACCTGCGTCCGGATTCATGTTCTATACTAAATCTCATAATAGAAACTATTCACTTTCAACGATTTCTCTTTTTTCTTCTGCTTCACGACTTTCGTTCAGATCCTGTGCATCAGCAAGAATATCGCCGCAATTTTCCTTGACTTTTGCGACCGTACTCATCACTGAATCCTTTGCACGAAGAGTCAAAGCTGTTGCATTTGTATATACTTTCCTTGCATCACGACCGGTCAAAACCTTAATTCCTGCCGTACCGAGTAGAATTCCACCTGCTAAAAAACCGGTTCTTTCCCAAAATTTTTTCATGTCTATTTCCTCCTAAATTTTATTATTCCCTCTTTATTGTAAATCCCTGTCATTATATCAAATATAATATTATTTAGACAACACAAACTTCACTTAAAGGGACTTAACCGCCTTAAGCCCAAGTCCCTTTAAACAAATTATATTTCCCTTTAAATTCAGGGAACTAAATTAAAACCGATTTTTACTTGTCCGTTTTGGACCGGCAACCTCCCATCATGTTACATCCTTGACAGCTGCTGCATGAAGTCTTGCCATTCTTTTTATTTTTAATCAGGTTCACGATAACTGCTATTATCAGAGCAGCAACTACCAAGCAAACTATAATATTTGTTAAATTCCAAGTCATAACTATCCCCCCTTGAAAAAGTTTCTCGAAACTATCTATTTCTTGCCGTTGTCTTTAAAAAAGCCTATAACTATTTTCACGCCTAATACGATCAACACGGCTACAACGCCTAGAACAACGGCATCTACTTGGTTAATTTCTACACCTAATTTCATCTTTTAAACCTTCTATTGTCTCGCTTTCAAACGAACCTTTTTACTTGGATCCGGTCTGAACAAAAGGTATAAAACTACCAAAAGTATAAGTGCCGCCACGCATGTCCACAGGCTGAAGCTTAATTCACCTGTTGCAAGTCCGCCAAGCTGGTAAACCATCAATGCCAGACAATATGCAGCGAGGTTCTGATATACTATTGCAAACCAGAAAAACTTTCTGCTTCCCATTTCCTTTGCAATAGTAGAAATAGCCGCAAGACAAGGTGAATCAAACAGGTTGAAGAACAGGAAGGAAATAGCCGCAATTTTCGTAGGGAAAAAGTTGTCAAATGCGGCTTTCATCGTCGCATCATAGTCCTCAATTTCTCCTAAACCGGAAAGTACACCCATGGTTGATACAATACCTTCTTTTGCCACGAATCCACTGATAGAAGAAGCAACAGCCTGCCATGTTCCAAATCCCAAAGGTGCAAAGATCCATGCAACGCCTCCGCCGATACTTGCCATTAGGCTGTCCTCCGCCTCAACAAGACCGAAGGTTCCGCCTTTAAAGCCGAAGCTTGCCAAGAACCACATTACTACGCAGCAAAGGAATAAAATTGTTCCTGCCTTCTTAATGAATGCCCAAACTCGTTCCCATACATGAATCAAAATGCCCTTTGCTCCCGGGATATGGTATTGTGGAAGCTCCATAACAAAAGGTGCCGGGTCTCCTGAAAAGGCTCTCATCTTCTTCATAATGATACATGAGATTATTACAAAAGCAATTCCTGAGAAATACATCAAAGGTGCAACCCACCATGCACCACCCATCAGATACCCTGCAATGGTTGCGATTACAGGAAGTTTTGCTCCACATGGGATCGAGGTTGTTGTAATAATAGTCATTCTTCTGTCTTTTTCGTTTTCAATTGTACGAGTAGCCATAATGCCGGGAACTGCACAACCGGATGAAATCAAGAAAGGAATAAAGCTCTTCCCCGAAAGCCCGAATCTACGGAAAATACGGTCCATGATAAACGCCACACGAGCCATGTATCCGCAATCTTCAAGAATGGATAAAAAGAAAAATACAATTGCCATCTGAGGTACAAAGCCTAAAGGTGCCCCAAGACCTCCTATGATGCCATCCACTACAAGTGAAACCACCCATTCGGAAGCCCCTGCTCTTTCTAAAAAGCCTTGCACTGCCGGTTGAATCCATTCTCCAACGAATACATCATTGGTCCAGTCTGTAACATCAGTTCCTATAGATGTCACCGCAATATAGTAAACCCCTATCATAACCAAGACGAAAATCGGCAGTGCCAAAATCCTATTGGTCACGATACGGTCAATCTTATCTGAAACGGTTAAATTTCCGGGTTTAGCATTCTTGTGTACAGAGGCTGAAACTACATTCGTTATGTATTTGTATCTCTGATTCGTGATTATGCTTTCAGTGTCATCTTCAAGTTCATTTTCACAGTCTGAAATATGTTCTTCCAAGTGCTGTTTCAAGCCGGCGTCCAGTTTGAGTTCTTCCAGAACTTTCTCATCTCTTTCAAAAATCTTAATGGCATACCAGCGAAGATTTTCTTTGGAGACTATATTTTCAATTGATTCCTCAATATGAGCTATAGCATGTTCCACAGCTCCGGTGAAAACATGAGGAGCTTCAGCCATTTTCTTTGACTTTGCAACTTCAACAGCTTTTCTAACAAGCTGCTCTCCGCCTTCTTTTTTCAAAGCACTGATAGGGACAATCTCACAGCCCAGTTCTTTACTCAGTTTATCAATGTCAATCTTGTCACCGTTCTTACGGACGATGTCCATCATATTCAGTGCTATAATTACCGGAATATTAAGTTCCAAAAGCTGTGTAGTCAGATACAGATTTCTTTCTATGTTAGTACCGTCAATAATATTAATAATTGCGTCCGGTCTTTCAGTTACCAAATATTTTCTTGTAACAACTTCCTCTAACGTGTACGGCGACAGTGAGTAAATACCCGGCAAATCCTGAATTATTACCTCTTTATTCCCTTTTAATTTACCATCCTTTTTTTCAACTGTAACCCCCGGCCAGTTACCCACATACTGACTGCTTCCTGTCAAATCATTGAACAGTGTAGTCTTACCGCAGTTAGGATTTCCTGCCAGAGCAATTTTAATTCCCATCTAATATTACTCCTTCCCAAAAGTCAGCTCTCGCTAACTAATAAATAAAAAAAATTAATCAAACTTACTCAACTTCAACATTCTCAGCTTCCGACTTGCGAATTGAAAGCTCATATCCACGCACGGTCAGTTCCATGGGATCGCCAAGAGGTGCAACTTTACGCACAAAAACCTCAATACCCTTAGTGATACCCATATCCATAATTCTTCTCTTTACAGGGCCGGATCCATGAAGTTTTTTTACAACCGCACGTTTACCTACCTGCACTTTATCCAGTGTGTTCATCTTTCCTCCTATACCATTATTCTATTGGCCATGCTCTTGTCAAGGGCGATTCTGCTGTCTTTTACCTGCAAAATCAAATTCCCCTTAATCTCGTTCACGACTGTAACTTCGCTGTCTACTACAAATCCCAATTCAGCTAGATGTTGACGCACTTTATCGCTACCGGTTATCCTTTTAATAACAAGTGTGTCACCTGCTTTTGACATCGTGATCGGCACCATATCAAGCTCACCTTCTTCCTTCCGCTAAATTACAGCACAAAAAGCACTTCTATGCCATACCGTTTTTTTACTAGTGTTTAGTTTAATATACTTAACCTTCTTTGTCAATAATTCTATAGCAATTAGTTAGATAAAACTTATCTCTTGATCAGCTTTTTTCCCTGCAAATTCTGCTCTTTTCCCGGCGATTGGATTTCCATCTCATCAAGGCATGAAGCTATCAGGCACAAAACATTTTCTAATACCCTCATAATATTCTCAGCTATGAAATTTAACTAGGACTGAAGTTCTCAGCCACAGCCTCAGCCATGAAATATCTCCTTGAAGTTTTCAGTTTATTATGTTAATCTTGTGGTATACATCGCAACATATATATTAAATTCGTTAACAAAAAAGTGAAAATAGGAGAAAGCCATGCAAATTAATAAATCCGCAGAAGATTATTTAGAAGCCATGCTAATGATGAAGGAGAAACACGGTTATATTCGTTCCATTGATATTGCAGGTCAGCTCGGAGTTACGAAGCCCAGTGTTTCTTATGCCACTAAACATTTAAGAGAGAGCGGACACATTACAATGGATCCTGACGGACTAATCACATTAACGGAATCCGGAATGGCAATTGCCAAGAAAATATACGAAAGACACAATGTTCTAACTGAGTTTTTTATAGAAATCGGTGTGGATCCGGAGGTTGCAAGGTCTGACGCCTGCAAAATCGAACACGATCTCAGCAGCGAAACCTTCGATGCTTTCTGCAAATATATAGGAAAGATTAGGGAATAACATACCATATATTCTGAATTTATCACAAAAATGTGTATAAAAAATATATATAACAGAATTCTTTATCAACTAGTATTGTCTGAGAAAAGTGAACCTCGGAGTTGAGATTATCTCTCAACTCCGTTTTAGATGCTCAGTTATTTCTATAAATAAAAATAGTGCTGATGAATTTTTCTTCACCAACACTATTTAGTACATAACTGTTATTGCTGTAAACAAATCTTCGTTTAATGCTAAATTTATCTTTCATCATATGAATAATTTTATATGAATAATTTCCCTTTCTTTCATCTTACACTTTTCACACTGGAGCGGGCGATGGGAATCGAACCCACGACGCAAGCTTGGGAAGCTCGAATTTTACCATTAAACTACGCCCGCATACAAGTGGTATTATACTCCTTTTGGTTAAATTATTCAACTTTTAAAAAGAGATAATACCGCCCCGTTTTCACAAATTAAACTTCATATTTTTTCAAGTGTCTTTAATATAGTGCTTATCGAAAAATATCACTACGAAAAATCAGCCTTCAGTTTTTTCAAGTGCGGCAATAATCCTTGCAGGAATCTTACGACATTTTTCTTCGGAAATAGATGCAATGGAAACCCGAAGCCCCAAGGCTAACGGAACCAAGAAAATACCTTCTTTTTCCAATTCTTCACTTGTGGATTTAGGGTCATCGCACGGGATTGAAATAAAAAATCCTCCATCAAAAGGCAGAATATTTAGCCCTGCCTTTTCAGCTTCTTCTTCAAAAGCCTTTGCCCTCGTCAAGAGCATATCACGGATTTCCTTGCGTTCTGCGGTAACCTTTGCCAGCAGTTCTTCATCTGCAAATATATTTGCAATTATAGACTGTCCGACACGGGGACTGTTTGACCAATTGCCTCGGGATGAATATTCACACACTGCAACAAATTCATCTGCAATTTTTTCTGATTTTGCAAAGCAAATCATCGCACCGCAACGAAGTCCATAAAGTGTAAATGTCTTTGACATGCTGAATGCAAGTACCGGAAGCACATTGGCAGGGACCTTTTCAAGATAAGGAAGAAAATTTCTATACTCATCTTCATCTCCTGCAAAGTCAATATATGCCGTGTCAACTAAAAGCGTAACCTTTTTTTCCGGAGGGACGGTATTGAGAAAGTTTATAGTTTTCTCCCAATCCTCATTTGTCAAAGAATAACCCGTGGGGTTTTGTGCCGGCGTGTTTATAAAGATTATAAGTCTGTCTTGACTCTCCAAAATTTCCCTTGCTCTCATCTCCAGGTCTGTAACATTAAACTTCTTATCTTCATCAAAGAGCTTAAAGGTTTTAAAGCTGCGACCGTGTTCGTCTGCAATGGTATTGTAAGGCGACCAGTGCCAATCCGTAGTCAAAAGCTTATCACCCGGACATGAATAATTTACGATTACATTTTTCAGGGCACCTGTTCCGCCGGGGGTTGAAACCGCCCTTACATATGAGGACCCCGGCTTAAACCCCTTGAGAGCAGCAGAGATTGCGGCATCTTTGAATTCCGGCACGCCGCCAATAGGTGCATAAGCTGCATATTCTTTCGGCAAAAGATTTTTAAAAGCACCGTCAACTGAAGATAAAACCATCAGTTCTCCCTTATCGTCAAGGAGTGCACCTATGGTTCCATTAACCACATTGTCTGCACCCTTTTTCTTTATCATTTCCCCCGCTCTTTTATTTATGCCGAAAATCACATCTTCTTTAGTTATGTGGCGACCATTCGACTGGGACATTATGTATTCGATTTCACTGATTTTCTTTGTCATTTCTACTTCCTTCTATCATTCATCTATGCTGCTTCTGCTTTCAAGACTTGTCTACCATACACCAATTACAGCAACTTTCTATCTTTATTCTTTTATGTTTACTCCAAAATATTATCTTACTTTAAACTCTAACTGCTCTTATCTCTTTTTCACCAGTTTCAGATAGTTTATCTTCTTTCCTTTTTGGGAAAACTTATCTTCATATTCTGTGGTTATGATTTTCTCCTTATCATAGTCATTATGCAGATCTCTTGTCATTTCCACCATAACAAAAGTTTCCCGGTTTGCAATCTCTGTAAGGGTATATTCAAATAAACCATCATTATCGGTTTTAAATTCAAGAAATCCATTCGTGCTCAATACTCTGCCGTACTCTTCCAAACGATTGCCACAGGTCAACCTTCTCTTTTCGTGCCTTGCTTTCGGCCATGGATCACTGAAATTCAGAAAAATTCCGGAAATCTCTCCATCCTCAAATACATCTTCCAAGCTGTTTATATACTTCAGTACAAAACTTACATTCTCGTGTCCCGCAGCTCTAACTTTTTCAATGGCATGCAGTGCAACACTTTTGTGCCCTTCAAATGCCACAAGCTTCCAGTCTCTATTGAGTTCAGCAAGTTTGGTTATAAACTGCCCTTTTCCACATCCTATTTCCAGATAACAGGGCTTTTTCCAGCTTCCTTTGAGGGCTTCCGGCTCTTGAATTTGAAAATTTACCAAAGCCTCCAACTTTTCATCTAAGTTCCTAATTTTTCTTTGCCTCAAGACTTCCTCCAAATTCTAAAGACTATAATTCCCCCGAGAAACAAAATATTTATACCCATAAAAAACAAGTCCATACCGTTTATTTTCATTCCGTTCATCCTTGTCCTGCCTTTCCCGCCGGAATAACACCTTGCCTCCATTGCCATGGCAAGATCAAGGGCAATCCTAAAGGCACTGACAAACAGAGGAACTAAAATCGGCACAAGGGACTTTGCCCGTGCGATTAAGTTGCCGCTTTCAAAATCGGCACCTCTTGCCTGCTGTGCCTTAATAATCTTATCCGTTTCTTCCATAAGAGTCGGAATAAACCGAAGAGCGATAGACATCATCATGGCAATCTCATATGTGGGGACACCGACTTTCGATAAAGGATAAAGCAGCCTTTCTATGCCATCCGTCAGTTTTATAGGGGTTGTAGTAAATGTCAGAAGAGATGTTCCTATTATCAGCAGTATAAGTCTTACACTCATAAAAGCAGCTGTATACAGTCCATTATCTGTAACTTCTAAAAATCCGAATTTCCACAAAACCTTACCATTGATCATAAATATGTTAAGGGAAAATGTAAAAATCAAAATAAAAAGTATGGGTTTAAGTCCTCTCATTATGAAACTTATAGGAACTTTTGATACAGTCACCGCAACTCCCAATGCAACGGCAGCTATCAAAAATCCCAAAAAATTTTCTACAATAAACAGCACCGCAATATACATAGCAGTTGCAAGTATTTTGACCCTCGGGTCACGCCTGTGGATGGGTGAAGGCACCGAATAATATTGTCCTAAAGTTATATCCCTTATCATCTATTCATCTCAATTCTTTTTAAATAATTATAGATTGTCTCCTCCCCGGACTTTATATCCAGTGGCGAAGTATCAATGTCTATGCCCTCTGCCCTCAATCTGTGCATCATATCTGTAATTGGCGGTACATTTAAAGCGATAGAATCCAACCTGTCTTTCCTGCTAAAAACCTCCTGTGGAGTTCCCACCGTAATCAACTTCCCTCTGTCCATAACCATAACTTTATCCGACATATCGGCAACATCTGCCATATTGTGAGAAACGAAGATTATAATATTATTTTGGCTCTCGTGAACATCTCTAATCAAATTTAAGATTTCCCTGTGGGCACCCGGATCAAGACCTGCCGTAGGCTCATCTAAAATCAATACCTGCGGTTTCATTGCAACTACACCGGCAATGGCAACCCTTCGTTTCTGACCGCCGGAAAGTTCAAACGGAGAACGCTGTCCATAGACCTCGTAATCTATCCCTACCATTTCCAAGGCTTCTCTGACTCTATTTTCCACTTCTTCTTCAGCAAGTCCCAGATTCTTAGGTCCGAAAGCTACATCCTTTGCCACGGTTTCCTCAAAAAGTTGATATTCAGGGTATTGAAAAACAAGTCCGACTCTTCTTCTTATGTCTCGCATAGCCACGCCGGGTTTTGTAATATCAGTTCCGCCTACTATTATGTCCCCGCTCTCTGCCCGAAGCAGACCGTTTAAATGCTGCAAAAGGGTAGATTTCCCTGAACCTGTGTGTCCTATAATACCTACTATCTCGCCGTCATAAATATCGAAATTAATATTATCCAGTGCCACATGCTCCGTAGCGAGTCCCTTGTTATATATATGTGAAAGATTTCTTACTTGTATTGACATATAAAATTAACCATATCCTCTACTGTAACCACATCGCCGGGTATTTTTATACCCCTTTTCCTCAACCTTCCTGCAAGTTCAACTGCAATAGGAACCTCTAAATTCACTTTCATAATTTTCTCTGCCTGTGAAAAAACTTCCATGGGACTGCCGTCTAAAACGATTTCTCCGTCGTTCATTATAATGACTCTATCAGCCTGAACAGCTTCATCCATAAAATGCGTTATAAGAATTGTGGTTATCCCTTCATCATTAAGTTTTTTTATAATCTTTAAAATATCTTCCCTTCCTCTGGGATCCAACATGGCTGTAGGTTCATCGAAAATAATACATTTGGGTTTCATTGCCAACACTCCGGCTATTGCAATCCTCTGCTTTTGTCCGCCGGAAAGCATGTGAGGAGCCTTGAGCTTATATTCTCCCATACGGACTGCCTCAAGAGCATCATCTACCCTGCTCCTAATTTCATCCGGTGCAATTCCAATATTTTCCGGTCCAAAAGCCACATCATCTTCCACAATGGAAGACACCAGCTGATTATCCGGATTTTGAAATACCATTCCTGCAGTCTGCCTTACATCCCAAATATGCTTATCATCTGCCGTATTCCATTTTTCAACATAGATAATGCCTTCCGTCGGAACAAACAAACCGTTCAAAAGCTTTGCAAGAGTGGATTTTCCCGAACCGTTTCTGCCTATTATCGCAGTAAAACTTCCTCTTTCAATATCAAGAGATATTCCTCTGATGGCACGAAGCACCTCTTTTTCCTCTTCCTGCGGATACTCATATATCAAGTTTTCTATGTGAATAATGTTTTCCATAAATACCTCTGACTACTAATTTTACTATGGCACATGCTCACTGTCAACGGCTAAAGCTTCGCTAAAAAGTTTCATAATCAGCCATAATCAGCTTGTCGGTCAAAAGTAAAAACCTAAAATAATAAAACGGCGTAATCGTCTTATAGGAGTAGTGCACAAGATTTTAGTCGGATGGCTTTTGTCACATATGTTTGACAATCATAGAAATCTTAAACACTTATAGCTTAAAATAAATAGACATTGTATCCCGGTTTTGATATAATGTACGGACGGTGTATATACTCGATTTATTTGTTTTTTAACATTAAATGTATTATTTAAAAGAAATAAAATATTATTAACGCAACAAGGGGGATACTAATTATGAGCAGTATACGCAAAAGAAAAGCGATAATTACTGTTTTCTCAATACTGATTGCATGTACCCTTGCAGTGCTGATTCAGGCTTCTGCAAAGGTTTTCGCAGGGGATGTTACCGAGAAAACAGATGTAAAAATTACCGAGTTTTCTATTTCACATGAAGATGTGTCTAACACTAATCCTGAATTTAAATGGTACGAAAGATTCAAAGTAAAAATGAGTTGGGACGCATCTGCTTACGGCAATAAATTAAAGGCGGGAGATTATTTCATAACAAAGCTTCCCGATAAGTTTCATATGTATGAAAACAACAATGCCAAAAAGTTCAATCTAATTGCTCCGGGTGGAGAAATAATGGGTCATGGAGAAGTCTTCCCTAAAAATGGCGGAGGCGGAAGTATAAAGGTTACATTTAATAAATATGTTGAAGACAGATATAATGTTAAAGGAACCATGCAGCTCACAGCCAAATTTACCCATATAGAAACTAATAAAACAAACAGATTTGAAGTCTCAGTGGGAAGCAATGTAAAGATTATAGAAGTACCTATCGGCGAAAAAAAAGGAATAAAGGATGAAATTCTGGCTAAGTGGGGTTCTGCAAAAAACAAAGAAGATAAAATTGCCAGATGGTCCATACGTATAAATCATAAAAAGGGGACTTTTGGAAACTTTAAACTGAAAGATGAACTTTCCGTTAAGGAGGGTTCCCTAAACGGAATTCACTACCTGAAGAACACCTTCAAACTTCATGAAGTAGAAATGGATCAGTTTGGAGGCATTACCAAGTGGGGAAAAACAATAGATCTGGAGGGAAGAATTAAGTTTTCCGATAATGATACAAAGTACACCATTGACTTCGGCGACTTGTTGAAGGACGGAAAACAATACTTTCTGCAATATGAATCCACATATATACCGGGTATGACTTTGCTTAATAAGGCAACAGGTTTTTATGATAAAAAAGAAACAAAATCTTATTCACATTTCAAAAATGCTACCTCTGAAGGAACAGGACAGGGTGATCTTCTGGGTAAAATTAAAATAGTCAAGGTGGATGCTGAAAACAGCACTAAACCTCTTAAAGATGCAGTTTTCAAGATAAGAAATCTCACTGACAACAGCAGTTTTGAACTTACAACAGATGAAAAGGGAGAGGCTATATCTGACAAGCTTATTCCCGGAAAGTATGAAATTCAAGAGGTCAAGGCTCCAAAGGGATATAAACTTGACTCCACAAAACATGTAGTTGAAGTCACTTCTAGCGGAGCTGTAATTAAAACTATAAAAAACGTACCGGAGCTCACATCTGTTTCCGGAAAAAAGACATGGGACGATAATAACAATAAAGCCGGCAAACGTCCGAAAAAAATCTTGGTTAATCTCTTGGCTGACGGAGAGAAGGTTGCAGACAAAATCGTAACTGAAAAGGATGGCTGGAAATACACCTTTGATAAGCTTCCAAAGTACAAAGACGGAAAGGAAATTCAGTATACTGTAACGGAAAATTCTGTTGCCGGATATAATACAGAAATCAAAGGTTACGATATTACAAATAAATATACTCCAAAGGAGACCAGTGTTACCGTAACTAAAAACTGGAAAGACGAGCACGATAAAAATAAAAAACGACCTAAAGAAATCAAAGTTCAGTTATACGCAAACGGAACAAAATATGGTTCTCCGATAACGCTGAATAAAGAAAATAAATGGACATACACATGGAATAACCTTCCTGAAGAAAATGCAGGAAAGAAAATCAAGTATACGGTGAAAGAGCTGGATATACCTGAATCTTATAAAATGACTGTTGACGATAAAGATAAAGGCAATATTATAATCACCAACACCTATCGCCCGGGGGCACCGGAAACAGGAGACAATACCCGTGCCGGACTGTGGATTGTTCTGGCAATTGCCGCATTAGCGGGCATAGGGATTATAGTAAAGAAAAAGAAATAAAAAATATTTATCGAGTTCACCGTTTCTATAATGAATATGAAATTATAACGAATATATAAAAACTCATCTTTTAGGGAAATTATGAGTTTTCCGAGTTTATTGAGTGTGTATAAAAGGCTGCCGAATTTTTTCCGGCAGCCTTTTTCGAGGGATACATATATTTATTTAAGAAGTTTGCTCACTTTCATATAAAGCTCATCTCTTTTCCTAATAGCCTCTTCATCTTTGCTACCGCTGTAATCATAAAATCCTTTTTTTGATTTTACACCAAACTCTTGGTTAAGGTATAAATTCTTAAGAGTTTTTTGCGGCTCTTTTATATCGCAAAGATCTTGGTTCAGATAAGTCTGTATATGGTAGAATGTATCGAGCCCTCCAAAGTCGCAAACTTCAAAAGGTCCCAAACATGCATACCTGAAGCCTAAGGCGTACTTCATAGCTTTATCAACATCTTCAAAACTGCTGATTCCCTGTTCAACAATGTATATTGCTTCTCTTAAAATCGCCAGTTGTATCCTGTTTCCTACAAATCCCAGAGCATCTTTTTTCACATGAATCGGTTCTTTACCTATTTCAAGTGAAATATCGTAGACTCTCTCACAAACCTCATCGGAGCTTTTATCGCCCTTAATTACCTCAATTAAAGGAATCAGGTGTGCGGGATTGAACCAGTGCATTCCACAAAATCTTTCAGGTTTATAAATTCCTTCAGCTATTGCTGTAATGGAAAGTCCTGAAGTATTAGTCGCTAAAATCGCCTTTTCTGGAACAATTCTTGAAATTTCTTCCCAGAATTTTTGCTTGATTTCAAGTTTTTCTACGATGGACTCAACTACCATGTCACAAGATTTAAAAATTGCTTTATCTGTGGTATGACTCATTGCAGCTTTAATCTTATTTGATTCTTCTGCTGTAATTTCACCCATTTTAACCTGCTCATCCTGGTTGATTTTAATGAGATTTTTACTCGTTTCAAGTGCTTCGGGGACCAAATCATATATAACAACATCGTATCCGTGTTTCCCAAAAATTTGAGCCATAGATGTTCCCATCAGACCGGCACCCGCTATCACTATCTTTTTGATATCTATCATTTCAACCTCCTTATTATTAAATTCTGCATATATTTTTACACTATTCCCATAGAGCCCAGTATGATAATAACCACTGTCGCAATTGTCGGAATAACAACTGTACACATACCGATATTTAAATAACTTTCCTTGTGAGTCATTCCTGTAATACCCAAAAGTGTTATAACTGCTCCATTATGTGGGAGTGTATCCAATCCTCCACACGCAACTGCTGCAACTCTATGCAGAACTTCAGGACTTAATCCCAATGTTGAGGCTTCTTTCATAAACTGCTCTGCAAAAGTACTCAATGCAATAGAAAGACCACCCGATGCAGATCCTGTGATACCTGCAAGCGTCGATGAAGCAATTGCTTCACCGATAAGCGGATTCTTGGACAGATTTAGCATTGCGGTGGAGACTATTGTAAAACCTACCAATGTTTTAATTACATTTCCATACCCCACCTCTGATGCGGTATTCATAATTGCAAGAAAAGATCCTTGAACACCGTCCCATATATTCTTCTTGATGGTAAGTCTCTTTGTGTTAAAAATAATAGTCAAAGCAACACCCACTATAAGGGAAATAATCAGTGACCAGTTCCCTATTACCGTGCCTAATTGAGTCGCATAGGTTTTTTCCAAATAGGTTCCGTCATAGTTAACAAATGCATATTTTGATACAACAAAATTCACAACGATTACCGCAACTATAGGTAAAATTGCTACAAGGAAACTAGGGAGTTTTTCAGGCTCCATTGCCTGAAATTCTTCATTTGCATGTTCTCCATATCCTTCTCCCTTTGCCACTGCCTTTCTCATTTGCAGTGTCAACCAGAACATTCCTCCAAACAACATTATTGCAGCGGCAATCACTCCCAAAACAGGTGCTGCAAAAGCTGTTGTTCCGAAAAATTTCATCGGAATAGCATTTTGAATCTGTGGACTTCCGGGAAGAGCAGTCATCGTAAAAGTAAACGCTCCAAGAGCAATTGCCGGCGGCAAAAGTCGTTTAGGAAGATTGGAAGCTCTAAACAAAGCCGCACCAATAGGATAAATTGCAAATGCGGCAACAAACAACGAAACGCCACCGTATGTTATAACCGCACATGATAGTACAACTGCCCACAGTTCTCTCCCTTTTCCCAGTTTATTAGTTATAAAATAGGCAATCGAATTCGCAGAACCTGATGCATCCATGAGTTTACCGAAAATCGCACCTAACAGAAAGATCGGGAAGTAAGACTTTACATAAGCACCCATACTTGCCATAAAACCTTCTGTATATGTTGCAAGTAAATGTGCTTCTCCCGTCGAAACAGCGGTGATTAAAACAGCAAGAATAGCAAGAATAGGGGCAACAATAATAACTGACCATCCCCTATATGCCAGCCACATCAATAGTACAAGTGACAACACAATACCAATTACACTAATCATATGTTTTCCTCCATATAATATAAATAAATTACTTAATCGAACATATTCACATAAAAGTGATACTAGTTTGCAGTCCAACCTCCATCAATTGGCAGTGCAACTCCCGTTATGCTACTTGCGGCATCAGAGCAAAGAAATGTAACCACTTCCGCTACAGTAGCCGGCTCCAAAAGTTTTTTTATAGCAGCTTTTTGCAGGAATATCTTTTCCACAACCTCTTTTTCCGTTATTCCATGAACAGCGGCCTGATCCTTCATCTGCCCGTCAACCAAAGGTGTCCTTACATAAGCGGGACAGATCGAATTAACTGTTATTCCATAGGGACCGCCTTCCATTGCACCGACCTTCGAAAAACCTGTAAGTCCATGCTTTGCAGAGCAATATGCCGATTTAAATTCTGATGCCACAAGTCCATGAACGGAATTCAAATTAATTACTCTACCCCATCCTCTTTCTTTCATAGAATTCCAAAAGTACTTTGTGAGTAAAAACGGAGCTGTAAGCATCAAGGAAATCATAAAATCCCACTTATCTTCCGGAAAATCGGCTATTGAACTTACATTTTGCAGACCTGCTATATTAACGAGAATATCTGCTCTGCCATACTTTTCCAAAGTAAAATTGGCAAGCCTTTTGCATTCACTTCTCTTACTAAGATCTGTTACAAAGACATCTCCTCCGGTTTTTTTCGCAGCATTAGGCAATAATTCTTCATTTATATCAGCTAAAATCACTTTAGCTCCTTGCTTGGCAAGCTCTTCAGCTGTAGCTAATCCAATGCCACTTGCTGCACCCGTTACAACAGCAATTTTATTTTTTAACATAAAAACCACCTCCTCATCAACAATCACAGAAAATTCCTCATACACTTGATACTTATATGTAAAGCAAAAAATATGCCATAAAAATTAGTATCTATAATTATTCATTTATCATAAATCCTATATAATGCCAGCCGCATAATTCCAATAATCTGCACCATCTACTCAGCAACTATTATGATGTGTTTATACTGTTCTCAGAATGATTATTCATAGCAATCTCTTTCTTTTTTCTGTAAACAAAAAAAATGTACTGATATACTTACATATCGTTTTGTATATGTAAGTATATCCGCACACTTATGCTGCTTTGTTTTGTTTATTGAATCTATACTAATAAATTCGCATTATTAAGTTATTTTCTTTTAACCATATGTAAAGATATCTTTACATATGGTTAAAAGCTTACGATAAATACAAATTTTAAAAATCACTATTTTATATTATGTTTTCTCATCTTTTCATATAAGCTTGTTCGTGAAAGTCCCAACGCCCTTGCCGTTTTACTCTTATTACCCCCATTCGCTTCAAGTGAGTTTTTTATTGCCGTTTTTTCAGCTCTATTCACTATTTCAGATAGTTTCCCCGTAAACTCTACATGTAAATTATCATCTGAATTTAAGTATATATGCTCTTTGTGAATAATTCTGTCCTTATCAAGAAAATTTGAGGAGCGCTCTATAACATTCTCCATCTCCCGTATGTTTCCCGGCCAATTATAGGTCTGCAAAAGTTTTATTGCATCATCATCTATACCTTCAATCAGTATACCGTTTTTAGAAGAAATTCTAAATAGTAATTCCTTTACTAAGAGAGGAATATCTTCTAACCTCTCTCTTAACGGCGGTATGGTTATGCTAACCACATTAAGCCTGTAATATAAATCCTCCCTAAACTTATTGGCATTTACCATGTCTATAAGCTTTTTATTTGTAGCTGCGATGATGCGAACATCAATTTTTTCATTAAAATTCGCTCCGATTCTGCGTATTTCTTTTTCCTGCAAGGCACGCAAAAGCTTTACCTGCATATACAGCGGTAGATCGCCTATTTCATCCAAAAAAAGCGTACCCTTATCGGCTGCATGGAAAAGACCTAATTTTCCTCCCTTTCTGCTTCCCGTAAACGCTCCGTCTACGTATCCGAAAAATTCACTTTCAATCAGCTCGGAGGGAATTGACGCACAATTTATACTTAAAAATGGCTTATTACGCCTTTCAGATAATGCATGTATTGCGTGGGCAAACAATTCCTTCCCTGTTCCCGTTTCTCCAAGTATCAGCACATTGGATTTACCCTTGGCAAATTTTCTTACAACAGATTTTGTATTGATAATAATATCACTTTTTCCGATTATATCATCTATACTATAGTGAGAAGATGACAAACTTTCAAACTTATCCCTGTAAGCGTTTAAATTGCTTTGAAGTTCAAGAATGCTTTCATGCATTGAACTAAGTTCTCGAAGGTCTTTAAAAACTACTCTTCCAAATGCACCTATAATTTTGCCGTTATGTTTTATGGGAATTCTTGTTGCAATCATAGTTCTACCATTGATTTCCTGAAGCTGAGCTATTTCAGATACACCTGTCTCCATTACTTTGTGCATTCTCGTATTCTGTATTACATCAATAACATGTTTGCCTATACACTCATCAAGGGATTTATTGAGGTATGTAGAGTATGCTTTGCTCATCTTGATTATGATACCTTCTCTGTTCGTAAAAACAATGGCATCATTTGTGGAAGCCATCATGCTGTTTAATAAAATCCTGTCATTAATATTTTTAAAGTTATCTGCCATTACTGTTCCTCTCTTTCAGGCATATTATATCAAAAAAATAAAACGGATTGAACTCCCCTGCATTAAAATAGGGAGTCCATGAGGACTCCCAAGATATGCGTTTAATCGCCTATACTACAGAATTAGTCTTCCATAGCTTTCATATCTTCAGCAAAAATCAGTTTGCATCCTGTTGCAGCCTGTATATCTTCCTTTGAGAAGTCAGGATGCAGCTCTGTTACTACCAGACCTTCAGGTCTGACTTCCATAACACCCATTTCTGTAACAATCATATCAACAACTTTTTCTGCGGTCAAAGGCAATGTACAAGCTTCCATAATCTTGTGGTTACCTTTCTGTGTATGAGTCATAGCGATAATTACTTTTTTCGCTCCTACTACCAGATCCATAGCTCCGCCCATTCCGGCAACCTTTTTGCCCGGAATAATCCAGTTAGCTAAATCTCCATTAGGTGCAACCTGCATGGCACCAAGAACCGTAGCGTCCACATGACCGCCCCTGATGATTCCGAAGCTGTCGGAAGCATCAAAGTATTTTACTCTGTCAACAGTCTTTACATATGTTCCGCCTGAGTCGATTACATCTGTATCCACTTCAGCTTCTTCAGTTACAGGTCCTGCTAATCCCGCAAAACCATTCTCGGAATGAAGTGTAACCACTATATCTTCAGGAATGAACTGAGGAACCATTGTTGGGAGACCTATTCCCAGGTTAACAACATCTCCATTGTGCATTTCCTTTGCAACTCTTTTTGCGATTCTAGCTTTTATATCTGCCATTTTACTTCTCCTTCCACCACATTGTCTACAAGTACACCGGCAATCTCAAATGTATCCGGATCCAGTTCTGCAACATCTACCAATTTCTCTGTTGCTACGATTGTATGGTCTGCTGCTCCTGCCATTACATAGTTAAATGTTCTTGTTGCCTTTGAGCATGAGAAGTTACCGAACCTGTCACATATGGAAGCTCTGCAAAGTGCATAGTCTGCATGAAGTGGTCTTTCCAGGAGATACTTCTTGCCATCAATTTCCATAGTGATCTTATCACGACCCAGTTCATCCTTTTCTGTTTCCATCAAAGTTCCTACGCCTGTTGGAGTAAGTATTCCTCCAAGTCCATAATTGGCTGCTCTAATCTTTTCAGCCAAAGTTCCCTGGGGAACCAGAGTGTACTTAAGTGAACCGTCAGCAAACTGTTCATTAAGTCTTGGGTTTACACCTACATGTGTAGCAATAATATGGTCTACCATATGGTTTTCCAATAGTTTGCCGATACCTCTGGAAGTTTTTCCCGGAAAATTAGCCGGCTGACCTTCTGCCAAGCCACCATCATTTCCGATAACAGTCAGATGTTTAACACCTTTTCTTACCAGAGCGTCCATCAAAATCTCAGGAGAACCCGTTCCCAGGAATCCTCCCACCATGATAGTCATACCGTCCTCAATGCCTGCTACCGCTTGATCGGCAGTAATTACCTTGTCAATCATTTTTCATCACCTTTCTCTAAACTTTATACGAGGAAGACCCGGCGGTTAATTCCGCCAAACCCTTGCCTATTACTATATCAACAAAGAAAACCCTTATCAAGTATATAGAGGAATTTAATAATTATATTCCGATGTTTTCTTTGTCTCTACCAAAGAAGACTTGATTAACGATCTTCAATATTTGCCTTATTTTGCCATCCACGCTTTTCTACTTCCTGCATGATATAGGACATAACATGTTCTGCATATTTTCCCGGACCAAAGCCTGCATCATAACCCAGTTCCTGAGCAAGCTCATGGGAAATACGAGGACCGCCGCAAGTTAGGATAACCTTGTCACGCAGCCCCTCCGCTTCAACAAGCTCAACCATCTTAGTCAGGTTCATGATGTGAATATCCTTCTGAGTTACAGTCTGAGATACCAGAATTGCATCCGCATTTACTTCCTTAGCCTTGGCAATCAGTTCTTCACAAGGAATCTGAGAACCCATGTTGTAAGGAACTACATTCTTAAATCTTTCAAGACCGAAGTGGCCGTGGAAGCCCTTCATCTGAATAATAGCGTCGATACCTACCGTATGGGCGTCAGACTCAATTGACGCACCTACAACTACAATATCTCTTCCTATATTCTCACCAATCCATTCGCCGCATTCTACACGATCCATCACATTACCCTCTACCTTAGGTACATGTATTGCCGTGAAATCAATGGTCTGTTGTGCCGCTCCATATACTACAAAGAAAGTGTATCCGGGAGCAAGTTCATGATAATATGTTACATTCGGTTCATCAAAACCGAGTTTTTTTACATACTGCTTTGCACATTCTTCCGCTTCTTCACCGTAGGGAACAGGAAGTGTAAAAGCCATCTCTACTTTACCGTCATTTAGTGTATCACCGTAAGGTTTAACCTTTGTTAAATCTGCGGTGGTTGTTGCTGTTTTATTCTCTGACATTTAAAACACCTCCTTATTCATGATCCATAAATAGTTTTGTGAACGGGTTGAAGTAATTTTCGCCTATAGTGGTAACACCTTCAAGACCGTGCCCTCCGTCAAACGGACGCTTAACCCCACCAAACTTACCTTTTTCAATAGTTGCGAATAAACCTTCTTCTTCAACTTCTGCAAGAAGGGCATCTGCTTTCTTGAGAACTTCCTGAGCACGACTCTGGATAATTCCATCCTTCTTAAATTCAACATCTTCTCCGATGTGCTTGCAGTTATTAAAGATGTACTGAGCATTCTCAATTGACAGGTATCTATCATGCATATGTGGTGTATGAATGGCTTCTGTAAGCATCCCCTGTAACAACAAGGACTGATGTGACCAAATTGCAACAAGGTTAAACAGTGCATCCTGTATATGTCCCATGAAAATGTTTCCTGTCATGAACTTTGTAGGAGGCATGTACTTCAGGCTTGCCTTAGGGAAAATTTCTCTCGCCATTATTGCCTGTGACAGTTCCATTAGGAAGCCATCTTCCGTCTTAGGATCCATCTCAAAAGCATGACCAAGACCCATCTGTTTTTCAGGAATATTAGCAAGAACAGCAAACTGCTCATTGATGAACTGGGAAGCTGTTACCGTATGCGCAGATTCTACCGCATCGTCTGTTGTCAGGTAGTTGTCTTCTCCTGAGTTAAATATAATTCCGCAATATCCGATGATAACTCTGGACATGAACTGGTCCACCAGTGTTCTCTGCATGTTAATATCTCTGAACAGGATACCGTAGATAGCGTCATTAAGCATAACATCCAATCTTTCCAGCGCTCCCATTGCAGCAATCTCCGGCATGCACATTCCGGATGAATAGTTACAAAGTCTAATATATCTGCCAACTTCCTCACCAACTTCGTCCAGTGCTTTTCTCATGATTCGGAAGTTTTCCTGTGTGGCATAAGTACCACCGAATCCTTCAGTTGTAGCACCATAAGGCACATAGTCAAGAAGTGACTGTGCAGTTGTTCTGATTACAGCTATAATGTCGGCACCCTGTCTTGCGGCAGCCTGAGCCTGAACAACGTCTTCGTAGATATTACCTGTAGCTACGATAACATACAGATATGGTTCAGGGCCTGAGCCGATGGTATCAAGATATTCCTGACGCTTAGCCTTCTGCATATCGATTCTGTCAAAAATAGTTTTAATGGAAGGTTTCAGAGCTTCATGAGCTTCTTCCATCGTACATGTAGGAAGCTTTGTCACATCCAGCTTTCCTTCCGCCATTTCTTCTGCAATTTCTTGAGGTGTCTTGCCTGTTTGAACTACCGCATTGCCAATCCAGTAAGCAACACCTGTAGAAAGTGCTCCGGAGTCTTTAATCTGGTCAACTACTACATTAGGCAGCGGATTGTCAACATCGTCTACGCCATCAACGCCCAGCAGTCTCAAGATTGTTCTCTCCGTAGAAACCGTTGTGTGTCGGGCAATGAAATCCTGCATATCTTTAGCGATATTTTTCGCATGATTTCTGGCACTTGCAACAACCTCAAAATCAAGATTTAATTTGCTTTTCATCTTTTTTCTCCTTATTGATATATTTTTTCGCTCCATCTATTATCTCATCGCTGATTCCCAGCATCTTAGCAATATTTAGAGCATCCTTAGGAACTTCTCCACTCTTTTCCACTTTACACAGCCTGTAATCCATGTATTTGGAAATTATATTTATCCTATCACGCTTCTTTGCATATTTCAGTTCTCTGTACAAAAGGGTGAAGTTTGCATCGGCTAAGCCTCGTACCTGCATATTTATTACTCCATCTCTTTCCGTTACAGTTTCAAAGTGTGTTGTGATAAGAGAGATATACGGTTTAACAATCAGATAGTCAACAATTGACTTTGTCAGCGCCAATCCCTCAACCGGATTTGTGCCGCTTGCAATCTCATCCATCAGGATAACCGAACGATCCTGCCCGTTATCAAGGATTTGTTTAAGTTCTTCCATTTCTGAACCGAAAGAAGAAAGACCTCGTTCAACTGATTGGCTATCACCTATTAACATCTGCATATAATTTGAAAGCCCGACTTTTGCTTTATCCGCCGGAACGAAGAATCCATATTGAGCAAGAATTGCCACCTGTCCGGCAAGTTTCAGAGAAATGGTTTTGCCTCCCATGTTTGCCCCGGTTATACAAGTTACTCCATCTTTCAGTGAAATTGAAATGGGACAATACTCGTGACCTTTTGACTGCAGTATTTCCTCTACCTGAAGGTTTCTTCCGTTTTCAAACTCAATTATATGTTCACAGACAATTTCCGGTTTCACCAGTTTTCGCTTAATAGCGTACAAACCTCGGGCAAGGGCCAGTTCCAACGCACCCATGGTCTCGCAGTTTCTTAATAAAACATCCTTGAATTTTGCAATCTCTCGGGACAGAATCTCTGTGATCCTTTCCTCTTCTGCCTCGATTAAGGTGTTTAGATTCTCCATTCCCTCTGTATACTGGAAAACCTCTTCATTTGGCTTGAGCTTAAAAGTAACACTCATGTAGTCCTGATCCACAACTTCGAGTTCTTCTAAGTTTTGAATTTTTTCAAAGTCCTGATGTGATCTTGCAACTACTATGTCAAACTTTGGCGTAAGTTGAACTCCATGTTCTCTGCGCAAAGCCTCTCTGGCTTTCTTCTGCGCCTTTCTGATGTCAAGCTCATACTCCCTTTTTTTCTTGCGATACTCTCCTAATTTTTCGCTGAATTCATCATAAATATAGAAAGTATTCATTCTATCTTTTCTGGGGTCAAGAACATCCAAAAGTTTTTCTGTATCCTCTAAATAATATTCTTCCGGAATGTCCGGTTCAAAATCGCCTTTGTTATTGAGAAGTTTCTCACTATTCTCTGAGCCCGGTTCTATATTCTCTTCTGTCTGTGCTTCGGCTTTTATCTCTGCCACACAACATCCTCCTCTATAATCACCCACTTCTTTATCTTTAGTGAGTTTGAGGAGTTGTCTCATCTGTAAAAGCAGCGATTTGACCTCATAAATCTCTACTACCGACAGCGTGTTATGCTGACTTCTGACAATGGTATTTACAGAGTCTTTGACCTCCATAAACACTTCCTGAATCTTATCTTTCAGCAGAGGATATTCATTTATAAATGCAATCATATCCTCTATACGATTAAGTTCAGCTCTAAGTTCCTCCTCCTCCCCCGGAAAAAACGGTCTCAGCCCTTTCAGTTTTTTCTTGCCAAAGGGTGAAATTATATTCATATTCAGCATAACATAATCCAGACCGGTTTCATTTCTCGTCTTTATATTAGCTAATCTTCTATTTGATCCACCTTGCATATTTACATCCTTACATCTATTACAGGTATATCGGGAATAGCTTTTCTCATTTCCTCCAATAAGAGAATATTGTCAAAGGTATATCCTGATGGAGCCCATGGATTAACTGTTATTAAGGCAATCTTGATTTTCTTCAGTACCGAAATCCTGAATCCCTTTTTTCTGAACTTTCCCCAGTCCATGGGATTTATGAAAATTTTTGTGGGATCCTTCAGAACAAATCTAACCTGTTTAAGTTTTTTGGGGTTAATATCTGAAATTACGCTATTAGTAAAAGCACCGGGAATGTAAACGAATTTACTGTCCTCCTTGATAGCTTCATCTATGTGTCTGGCGGCACCCAGTCCGGTTACCAAATCAAGTTTCGTCACACTACCATCTTCACTGATAATCATAATCTTGTCGTCAAAGTTATTAGCTTTGATGGAATCTCTGTAAAGTCCATCTTCCAGCTCGTCGGTTGAGTACAAGCTGACCACATGGGCAGTTTCTTCAACCATTTTGTTCATTTTTCTTGAAATCACAGCTCCAGTCGCTAAGACTATAGCATCTGAAGTGTCAGGGGATGCTATTGTTTTTCTATCAATGGCTCCGTCAATCATAACTAAATCGCATCCGTCATCCAGCATATCCTGACAAAGCTTTTTCTGTTCTGCATTTATTACAGGTCCTGCAACCTGCACATATCCGGCTTCTTTAACTCTGCAAATCAGAAGGGTTCCTATGGCAGTCGAATAGTTAGTTCTTTTTACCACTTCTAATCCTGCATCCGACAACTCATAGAGCAGTGCCGGAACTGCAACCAGAGTGTCTACATCAAGGTATACCCTGGGCTTTTCCGTACCTGTAACAAGGTCTTGAGTTTCTCCGTCTCTGCCCGTTGATGTTATACCCAATTTCAGTCCTTCGTCCATCGCCTCTTCAATCAGGTAATTTAAGGCTGTTGTCTTTCCTGCATTTTTTGACATTCCGACTATGGACAAAGTCTTATATTTAGTTGATATCTCCTTTAGTAGTCCCATTTAATTACCCTTGATTTCAGTGCAATAGCTTTTTCAATGACATAGGGAGACCGAAGCCTCCCTATGTTATTTGTTAGGTCTACATAAGCAGACTCAATTATTAGTGTTTGTTTCTTTCGTGTCTAGCCAAGTGAGCAGGTTCCATAGATTTAATCTGCAAACCTTCACCAAGAGCCGATACACCGGAAACTTTAATACCCTCTTTGCCTTCTCTATAGTTAAAGTTGCATTTAACATCAGGAAGATGTGGCTGAGTGTATGTTGTGATAACGCCTTCGTAGTTTCTCAGAATAATCTTATCAGGTGTTTCTGAAATTACATACTGTGGCATTACCGGAGTTTTTCCGCCACCACCAGGTGCGTCAATTACGAATGTAGGAACGCAGTATCCGGAAGTATGTCCTCTCAGACCTTCCATGATTTCAAGTCCCTTAGCCATTGTAGTTCTGAAATGTTCAATACCTACAGACAGGTCGCAGATGTAGATGTAGTAAGGTCTTACTCTGTTCATTACCAATTCGTGAACCAAATCCATCATTATTGACTTGTCATCGTTGATACCTCTCAGAAGTACACTCTGGTTTCCTAGAGGGATACCTGCATCGGAAAGCTTTCTCAGTGCTTCCTTTGCATCAGGTGTCACTTCCTGTGGGTGGTTGAAGTGTGTATTCAACCAAATTGGGTGATATTTCTTCAGCATGTTAACCAAATCGTCAGTAATTCTCTGAGGCATAACTACAGGAGTTCTACTTCCAAGTCTTACGATCTCCACATGTGGGATCTTGCGAAGTTCACTGATGATGTATTCCAATGTGCTGTCTTCAACGAGAAGAGCATCTCCGCCTGACAGAAGTACGTCTCTAACTTCCGGAGTTCTCTTAATATATGCAATACATGCATCGATATCTTCTCTTGATCTGGCACCGTCAGTTTCTCCTGCAAGTCTTCTTCTTGTACAGTGACGGCAGTACATTGAACACTGGTCAGTGATTAAGAAAAGAACTCTGTCCGGATATCTGTGAGTCAGTCCCGGAGCAGGTGAGTCTGCATCCTCATGCAGAGGGTCTGCATCATCCGCCTCTGATCTGTGCATTTCCAAAAGTGTAGGAACAGCTTGCATTCTTACAGGGTCTGTAGGATCATCCGGATCCATAAGTGATGCATAGTAAGGAGTGATTCCAACTCTGAATCCACCGATAACCTTTTCGATATCAGCTCTTTCTTTTTCTGTCAGGTTAACAACCTGGCAGATTTCCTCTACTGTTGACAATCTGTGTGACACCTGCCAATGCCAGTCATTCCACTGTTCATCTGTTACATCCTTAAATAAAGGAATATCTTTCCAATTTCTAATAGCCATAATAAATCTCCTGTTTTCGTTTCTTCAACGCATAGTTTCTTCTTTTAACTAACTGTCCGAACGGGATTTACCGAGGAAATCCCGTTCGGCAAATTGATTAACACTATAAATAAAATTTAAATGATGTACATGGATTAAGCATACAGTTCGTTGAACAATTCCATCAGTTCAGGGTTTTCTCTCAACTCCTGCAGGGTAACTTCAGCATGTCCCTTGCAGTAGCCGTTACCGATGATCATATCAACATCTTTACCAACACCTTCTGCACCAAGAGCTGCCTTAGTGAAGTTCGTAGCCATTGAGAAGAAGTATACAAGCCCCTCATCCTTTGTTGCCAGAATTGAAGCCATTTCTGTATTCTCGATGTTAACAACATTGATAACTACATCGCAAAGTTCGCCGTTTGTAAGTTCCATGATTTTCTCATACATTCCAACAGCATCTGTAGCGTCCATGTGGAAGTATTCATCAGCCAAGTTCAGCTTTTTAGCTCTTTCTTCTGATCTTGGGGAACCTGCAGCACAGATTACTTTACCCGTAACTCCGGCTCTCTTCTTTGCTTCGTATAGGCAAAGCATTCCTGATTTTCCGCCGCCGCCGATAACAAGAACTGTATCTCCCGGTCTAACCAGTTTAGCTGTCTGAGCAGGAGCTCCTGCAACATCCAGTGCGGACAGTGCAAGACCTTCTTCCATGTCATCAGGAAGAACTGCATAGATACCACTCTGGAACAGGATTGCATGACCCTTGATGTCAACCTGGTCAATGGCAGGTCTCATATCAACGATTTCATCAATCACAAGTGGTGTAAGTGATAGAGAAACCAATGTAGCAATCTTGTCGCCAACCTTCAGATCTCCCTTCCATTCCGGTCCGATTTCTTCAACAGTTCCGATGAGCATTCCGCCGGATCCTGTCCAAGGGTTCTTGTGTTTGCCGGCTTTAGCAACGATACCGAGCATAGTTTCCTTAATCTTTTCGATATCATCAGCTGAAAGGTCATCAGTAGGTTTCTTTCCACAAGCATGATCCACAACAGATGTGAATGAAGCTGAGTCGATGTTAAGAGTCTTAACTGCGATTTTAACTTCATTGTCATAGATTTCCATATCGTTGTCAATAACATCTGCCGGCTGTGGTAAAACACCCTTTGGTGAAATTACTCTGTGAGTACCGTATGGATTTCCTTTTTTCATTTACATTATCCTCCTAAAAATTTAATTAATAATTATAAGCTATTTACTTCGGCTCTAAGCCGACCTTCTCTATTATAGTTTCATTCACAAAACATGTCCATATTTTAGGGATTACCACTTGGCAATTTTTTGACAATCCCCTTTCCGATTCTTTATCGGTTCATCAAAGTTGCAGTGCGAACACTTTTCGGTTCGCACCTAATGCTGCACCTTTGCTACAGGTTGTATTTTTTCTTTTTTCTAACGAGCTGAGTCTGGCTTATACCCACTGCTTTTGCAACCTTTCGGGTGGATCCGTACTGTTCACAGGCATGTTTTAGAATGTTTTTTTCAAAATTTCTGACCAGCTTCTCTAAATCCATAACCTGCCCTTCCGGAGCCCCTGAAGAGTTTCCTATGGAAGTGTCAAAGACATCTCCGTGAAGTTCCCTCATCACATCAATCAGAGTAATTTGCTTTCTCGGTGTACCTATCATAAGCCTCTGTATAGTATTCTCAAATTCTCTGATATTTCCGGGCCATTCGCATTGCTTCAGATACTCCACCGCATCACGGTCTATGGTTCTCTTCATATCGAATTTCTTTCCGTATTTATTTAAAAAATGCTGAGTAAGAGCAGGAATATCTCCCGTTCTCTCTTTGAGCTCCGGAACCTGAATTCTTACAACATTAAGCCTGTAGTAAAGATCCCTTCTAAATTTTCCGTCACCAATCATAGCCTCAATATCTCTGCCTGTTGCAGACAGTATTCGCACATTGGTTTTTACCGGCATCGTTCCTCCTATTCTGAAAAACTCACCGTCCTGAATAGCTCTGAGAAGTTTTGCCTGCATGTCGGCAGAAAGTTCCCCCACATCGTCAAGAAAAATCGTACCGTTGTCTGCCCTTTCAAAATATCCGCTTCTGCCCCTTTCCATTCCGAAAAAATCAGCTTCAAGGCGCTCTGAGGAAATTGATGCACAGTTAACCTTGATAAAGGGCTGCATTTTTCTCACACTGTTCTTATATATAATATTTGCAACCTTTTCTTTGCCTACTCCCGTATCTCCTGTAATCAGCACATTACAGTCATATTTGGACACCGTTAAAATCTCATCTAAAACCGTTGCCATAGCTCCGCTTTCGCAAATAAAATCTTCCAGCATGGTCTGCCTTTGTCCTGAAACCTCCCGCAGCCTGCTCTCTCTATTGATAGGGTAAGCCGGATCATCGTTAAACCTGACATTTGTTTCAACAGCCCTTTCTATGTAAGGGGCAATATCATTTACAATATCTATATCGAAATTTTCGTAGGACGCTATAAATCCGTCTGCACACCTGATGTCCAGTTGTTTTGATATCGCCTCTGTTATGTAAAGAGCAATATTGTAATTATTTATAAGGTTTGCAAAAACCACAGTGCCCCCTTGCCTGGCTGCCAAAATGTTAATGGTTTCCGCTCCCGGAATATCCGCACAGTTCACCGATAAGTCAAAGGGTGCCTTTTTCTGAATTTCTTCCATACATTCCAGAGGTTTCAGAATATCCACCATTCTAACCTCTGAAAAAACATTATCCATCAATCGATCCATGGAACTTCCGCTTAACAGAGACTCCGTCTTTTTATCTAAAAGGCAAATTATCTCTGCGTCATCCCCTGCAACCTTTTTTATGGCATACCCATAAAAAAGGTTTGTGAGCTCGTTATTGCCCACCACTAAAAACTTTCTTTTTCCAACGGCAGTATTGCTGACTTTAAGCAGGGTTCCCGACTCATTCAAAGCATAAAGAAGCAAGTTAATATGAACATCCTCTGTTTTTTTCACCACAGGAATCTTATCGTATATAATCGCATATCCTTCCACATCTACCTGTCCAAAAGCTCTGTCAATGGATATTACCCTGTCAACATTTATAGGAACCGACGCCATTGAAGTATTACAAATAACCTCATCCCCCGGTTTTAAGATCAGAGGATTTTCATATTTCGCACCTATTTCTCTAACGGTACCGTAGAAAAGTCCTCCCGTATCTGTAACGGGGTTATGAAGCTTTCCTCGCCTGATAATGATGTCCATTATCTTTTGTTTTATTCGCTCATCGTTGTCATTTGCTTCAAGACAAATCTGCTTAAAGCTGGTTCCCTCTATATGGATTTTGTGTATGTCAACCCTCATCTCAAAGGGTTCGATTTTTCTGCTGTTATCCAATTTCCATGCCGAAGTCGGCAAAACATATTGGGGTTCCAGTACTCTATTTTGCCCAAACCCGTCGTATTGACTCATTTTCGTTTCACTCCTTTTTCATCGAACCGTTTTAGGTTCGCACGTCTCTACGACAATATTAAAACATTTCATCAACTTTTGCAAATATTATTTACAGACCTCGGTTTAACATCTATAATTATGTGAGTAAATTAAAATTAATTGATTGAATGAAAAGGAGTAAATAAGATGGCTGAAGAAAAAATCACATCGACCCTTCGTCTGAGAATGTCTGCAAAGGATGCGCACTATGGCGGAGAATTAGTTGACGGAGCTCACATGGTACATCTGTTTGGCGATGTTGCCACAGAATTGTTGATTAAACTTGACGGAGACGAAGGTCTGTTCTGCGCATACGACAATATCGAATTCCTGGCACCGATATATGCCGGTGACTACATTGAAGCTTACGGCGAAATCACAAAAGTCGGAAATACTTCCCGCAAAATGTCATTTGAAGCTCGCAAAGTTGTTGTTTCAAGAAAAGACATCAATGCTTCTGCAGCTGACTTCCTGGAAGAGCCGATTGTTGTTGCAAAGGCAACAGGAACTTGCGTAACTCCAAAGGAAATGAAACGTAAATAAGTTCATCTTTATTTGATTAGTAAATTCCAAGAATCTAATTAATCAAATATGAAAGCAGGTCATTCAGACCTGTAAATACAATTTCAAAGCCAAAATAAAGAAACCCCTTGTTCAAAACTCGGGGTTTTTTTTATATAGTAAGTCGTTTTATATCCCACTATGAATCAAATACATAACAGTATATTAAATCGTGTTGGGAATCATAAATGTAAAGTTTCATATTCCCATATAGACCTTTCATCCCTTCTCCTTCAATCGGATTTTTTCCGACTATTTTCCAATAACCCTCACTGATTTCAGCTAATTTCCGTATCTCTGAGCTAACATGGTCATACCTTTTAGTAATATAGAACTCCACAATTCTTTTATCGATCGGCAATTTTTTCCAATCTGAAAAGTCAGCCTTGGTATTACTATCTTTCGTAATCTTGTAAAGAGCCTCTCCGTCCGCCGGACTACCTTTATGGTTATCAAACACCTTTTCAATTTCAAAGCCATCGTAACTATCTGCTATTCCCATATCCGAATAGATGGAATTATCAGTAAATGTCTTAAAAACAATTAAACAAATAACCATACCACCCAGCAAAACAGATGCAATAATAACCGCTATCTTCTTCATGATTTTCATACTTCCTTTTCCATTAATCTATTGTTACTCCGTTCTTTTAGTAAAAGTAAAAACATCTTTATTTTATATAAAGTAGCATTCCAAATTAACACTGTCAATCATAGACTTGGCACTGTCCATTATAAGCTAAAAGCATGTCAATAACCAATGAAAATTTCACCCCCAGATAAGGTTAATTAATCAGTGAAAATTTCACCCCTCCAAGACCGCCGTCAGGCGGCCTTGGCATCTGATAAGAGTACCTTTTTAATTAGCTCTTTGATTACCACCGGCATATGAGAGTTGAGCCACATTGCTTGCAATCGCCTTTATAAGCATCATTCTTTACCCGCTACAATTGTCGCAGTAATTCATCCTATTGCTGCAGCGGAAGTGGTTGCTTGGGCTTATCTAATACGCACTGTAGATAAAGGTAAGGGAGTAATCGTGAAATTAGTTAGAACAGGACCTATGCTAAATCCGGTTTAGGTTAGGAGGCAATAGATGGAACATAATGCAAAAATTATATTAGATGTACTTGCCTGTGTCATTCTTTTAGGTGGTTACTTTTTGCATAAAGTCGGTAAAATATCTCATAAGTTTTCTATATATTCAAGAGCAGCCGGAATCTTTCTATTTATAATAAGCACAATTTTATCATATAAATATATAGCATAACATCAAAAAACAAAGACTTTGGATTTAAGGTGGTGCTCTAAACTATCGTGTGGATACAGAAAATATCGAGTAGGGGCTAACATGTAGCTCCTCTCACACCACTGTACATGCCATTCAACATGCAACGGTTCGATCAAAGTAATAATCTAAACAGCTCAGAAGTTCTAGTCATGCGAAGATTTCTTTATTGAAAGAAAAAAAGAAAATTACAAAATTATTTTACCATCAGGATATCCAATATTGAATAAGTTATCGTTGGATGTATTTAATGAAAAGAAATATGTCCCTGGAACATATTATACGAGGAGTTGTAATATGAAAAACAAGATATTAATACTGTATTTACTGTATTCATGGTCATTTCATCCAACATCATAATGATTATATTAACTTTAGAAGCTGATGTCGACTCTTATTATAAAATCAATACTTTTTTACTGATAGAAATTGCAATTATGAATATATTTTTTTCATTTGGCTGGTTTGGAATCCGGATTGGCATTATGCTGCGGAACAATAAAAAAAACGATAGTAGATAAAAATAATAAAGTTCGCCTTTACTCAATCTATAAATTACGAAAATATTCAAGCTCTCTCCTACTAAGTTTTCTATACTGACCCGGTTTCAGGTGTCCCAGTTTCATGTTTCCGATAGAAATTCTTTCAAGCTCCTGAACCGGATAACCCACAGCTTCAAACATTCTTCTTATCTGGCGATTCTTGCCTTCGTGTATTGTAACTTCAAGAATCATGGAATGGCGATTCCATGTAATTACATCAACCCTTGCCGGAGAAGTTTTAAATTTCCCGAGGCGAACTCCTGCACGCAGGACAGAAATCTTAATTTTGCTGATATTTCCCGCAACTCTAACCCGATAGGTTTTGTCCATCCTGTGTCCGGGATGCATTATCCTATTTGCAAAATCGCCATCATTAGTTAACAGAAGAAGTCCTGAGGTGTTATAGTCAAGACGCCCGACAGGAAAAACTCTTTCTTCCACATCACTCATAATATCAACGACTGTCATTCTTCCTCTGTCATCGTTAACGGAAGTTATAACACCGAGGGGTTTGTTCATCGCATAATAAACTTTGTTTTCTGTACTTTGAACAGGCTTCCCTTCAACTAAAACTTCATCGCTGTCTGCTACATCGTATCCCGGCTGAGACATAACTTTGCCGTTTACTTTAACCTTGCCGGCTTTAATAAGCTCATCAGCTTTTCTTCTGCTTGCAATTCCTGCATTTGCAATGTACTTATTGATTCTCATCTTCATCTCCATAGGTTTCGGCAACCTTCATCATTATTGCACACTCAACTCTCTTCTTAAAAAGTTCACATCCCTGATCATATACTCCTCTGATTGAGCCTGTACCGTGAAGCGCATTGGCAGCACAGCCTCCGGAGCAGTACAGCCTTGCCCAACAGGTTTTGCATTCCTGCCTTGCGTAGACATTACACATCTTAAAGTCATCTCTAATCTCATTTTCTGTAATGCCATTCCAAATATCACCCATTTTGAACCGGTTGTCACCTACAAACTGATGACATGGAAAAAGATCACCCCATGGAGTTACAGCAAAATATTCCGTACCTGAACCACAACCTGAAATTCTTTTATATATGCACGGTCCTCCCTCCAAATCTAACATATAGTGATAGAATGTAAAAGGTCTTCCCTCTTTCTTTCTGTGCAGCATTTCCTTTGCAAGAATCTCATATTGTTTAAATACGATTTCTTTATCTTCTTCGGTTAGTGCCGAAGGATCCTCCGGCGAACAGACAACAGGCTCCATAGAAAGCTGATCAAAGCCCAAATCCGCCATGTGAAAAACATCCTCCGTAAAGTCAGGATTTGCATGGGTAAAAGTTCCTCTCATGTAGTAATCTTTGCCGCCTCTAGACTTTACAAATTTTTGGAATTTAGGAACAATATCATCATAGCTGCCTCTACCGTCTATATATTTTCTAAATCTGTCGTGTACTTCTTTTCTTCCATCAAGACTTAAAACCACATTGTGCATTTCTTTATTGGCAAAATCTATGATTTCATCATTTATGCCCACGCCGTTTGTAGTAAGTGTAAATCTGAAATTCTTGCCATACATCTTCTCCACAGTTCTTCCATATTCCACCGTTCCTTTAACTACATCCCAGTTAAGAAGGGGTTCACCGCCGAAAAAGTCAACTTCAAGATTAACTCTGTCTCCTGAATTTTCAATCAAAAAGTCCAAGGCTCTTTTCCCTGTTGCAAGGCTCATCAAGCCCCTCTCTCCATTGAATTTACCCTGGGCGGCAAAACAATAGCTGCAATCCAGATTACATGTATGAGCGACATGGAGACAAAGCGCCTTTATCTCCGTATGTCTGTTTTTTAAATCATAAGCCCGCGGCTCATAAATATCAGGTGCAAAAATCTTTCCCGCTTCCTCAAGCTCATCTATGTCCTCAAAGATTTCAAAAATTTCTTCTTCAGTAATTTCCGGATATTCAGCGGCAATATTCTGCACGATTTCATCACGGGTCAGTTTTTCTGCACAAAAAAGTGAGATGATGTCATATGCGACATCATCCACGCAATGTACCGATCCACTGTTGACATCGAGTACAATATTAAATCCGTTCAGTCTGTACTGATGAATCATTACTGTACCTTTTCGCAAGGCTGATTTGCAACACCGCATGATGTTTTGCAGGCTGACTGACAGGAAGTCTGACATTCACCGCATCCACCGTCTTTCAGGCTCGCCTTCAGGTTTCTTGTTTCGATAGTCTTGATTCTTTTCATGGTTGCTCCTCCCGTTATTTATAGATACATAGTACCGATTTTCTATATTTTCACAAGCTATATGATAGCGGTATTATCAAATTTTGTCAAGAAAATCGCCCCCCGTTTGTTGTTAATAGAAAAACCCTCTGTCCGGTTCTTTAAACTCGCTGAGCCTGGTCTCATACACTTCCATTGCAACATTCTCATAGGGAAGCTTGCAGTTCCCACCCAAAAGGCTAAGCAAATATTTAGCAAAAGGCGGATTTAGAATCAAAAGAGGCCCCAGCAAATATGTTGCCATAAAATTGTTAATCCTTACGCCTTCACCCATATCGGAATTTTGTTTTTTCCCGTCTATGCCCACGCCTCTGACTTTCTTGAACAGAGGCATCCATGTATCTCCTTCATCAGTCGGAAGAATATGTCCAAACTGGCTTTTAAAACCCACTATTTCGATTTTTGAGTTTTCGTTATCTTCCGAGCCCGACCCTTCTTTTGTTCCTTTTTCTCCAATGGCTGCAACAACCTCTTCATCAAGATTCAATTCCCCCAGAAAAAGTGAATTATGTCTGTTCATCATCTCAGGTCTTGCCGTACCGTGAAAAAATCCAAGACACGAAGTTTCACTGCCGTCTTCATAAACAATCTTATCTCCGAATACCTCAAGAGCATTTCCAGTGGCAAGAATAATCACACCCAAATCTATAAGCTCTCTAATTCTCTCTTTCAGAGGCATAAGCTTCTCACACACCATTTTCTGGGATTCTTCGCTCATAGAGCCTATGTAAATAAAGTCCACATCCTCTGAAACGAATTTAGGTTCCTCAAAGATGCAGGTTCTGTAAACTTTTGCATCTCGTATCGCAGGCAAAATATATTTTAAATTTGCAGGATCTCCGTACAAGTCGCAAAGGTCAGGATACAAAATTTCTATCTTCATCAATGCACCCTCCTTTTCCTTGCAATGTCTTTAATCTTGGCAAGCACCCTTTCGCCTAAAGCGATTGAATCGGTTCCGTAAAATACAAAAATGCTCTCCCCTTTTGTGTATTCAAGCTTATCAGGTGCGTCTGTTTCACTCTTTACCCATATAATTTTTTCCTCCGGAACCCCTGCCAGAAGAAGCCGCAAATGATAGTCTTTACCTCTGGGGCCTGTTACTATTATTCTTTTTATGCTGTCGTTATTGAGATACTCAAAATCACAGTCGTACAGCCAGCTCGTATTTTCCGACCAGGTTTTTTCATCTCCGAGGCAGTTCATCATCAAGATAAGCTCTTTGTCACCCTTTTGACCTGCAACATAATCAAAAGCTCTGGAACTTCCCAAAGCATTATTCTCTTTTGCCATTTGATTTGCAACGAAAACATCACCGCAAAGCTCTTTGGAATATCTGCTGCCGACTATTTCTACCTTATCAAGCATTTCCCTGCTCTCCTGATAACTTATACCAAGTTCTTTCAGTACAGCCACACAGGATACTAAGTTATAAATATTGTGAACGCCGTCACTCATCAGCTTGTATGTAAGTTTTTCCTCGTTATCACCTATTTCTATCGTCATTTTCTCAAGGTCTACATTGCTTCCGAAATAATTATATTCCGGCGCCTTGAAACCGCAATGAGAGCAGTACGCCTTTCCTATATGATGGTACCTTAGATACTTATACTTCAACTTATGACGACATACAGGGCATAGCGTTATATCATTGATTATGTTTATCGACTCAGTTCTATCGGAATCCATCCGTGTTATACCGAAATAAACCCTGTCATTTCCCTCACAGAGTCTTGCGGAAATCAAATCGTCGGCATTGAGAATGAGTTTAGTTTCTCCGGGAATATTTTCATCCAAAATCTTTGCAATATAGCCGGTATGTGCATTTCTCTTTATTGAATCTCTGAATAAATTTGTAATCAACATGTATTGAGGCTTTACATACGGCAAAATCTTGGGAGTTGCTCTTTCATCAATTTCAAGTACAGCCATATCATAGTTACTTCTGCCAAAGATATTTGCTCCGCGCAAAAGACTTGTGGCAATCCCAAAATGGATATTTGAGCCCAGTCTGTTGTTCAAAACAGAAATACCCTTAACCTCCAGTGCATCTACGAGAAGATTGGACACCGTGGTCTTTCCGTTAGTCCCTGTAATACCTATAATCTTATTCGGCTTTCCTATATGTGCCAGAAAGTCCGGACATATTTTTATTGCCAGAAGTCCGGGGAAATTCGTTCCGTTTCTTCTCGCTATTTTTAGTGCAATTACAGACAGCTTAGCCATCAGCAAAGCTATCCCATATCTAATTTTGCTCATAAATTTTCTCCGCCGCGTAATATATTAAGCCGCCCGTAATACGGCGGCTCACATTCCCTGTTAGTGTATATACAATAAGTCCTATCGGGTCTATTGTACAGTCATTATTTAATGGATGATTAACAAGCCTGTCAGAGACTTATTTCGCAGTCATTATTTATATCGGTAGCTTGGTACGATTTTTTTAAGAACCGGAATAATGCCAATCCCCCCGGGAGTCTGTCCCGGAAGCTGCCAAAAGTCATGGGCACAGTAGTTATTGCCTTCAATAATTGCAGGTCCATTTGGCGTAATTGCAACATCCCAGCCTACATATCTCATCTGAGGAACCACCATTGCAGCCTTCAGCACCATTTCCTTAGCTTCTTTGAAAAAAGGTGTCTTAAAACCAACAAGCTGATGTCCCGTAAACGGATGCTCCGTATAATGTTCATCATCTTTAGTTTCCCCGGGATGTGCCGGAAAAAGGAATTCACCCGTCTCAAGATCCACAGGACCATGAACGCCATAGTTATCCACGATTCTGTTATTGTTCCCAAACTTCTGAACGCAGTAGATGAGATTCGGTTTTCCGTCATCCCCAATCAATGTAATCATCCTCATGGTATTTGCTGAATAGGGATACACTGCCGCAAGATCGGGATGATTTTCAATTACATCTTCAAGGGTTCCAAAGCCTTTATCCACAACATATTTATAAAAGGCTTCGCCATTGGCAAAGTCTTCTTTTCTGAGAAGCTCAGCCCCGTGTCCGCAGGTAAGGTCAGTCATCTTCGCAAAGATTTTATCCTTTTTCTCATAATATGCAATTACCTCTTCCTTTGGCGCAGTAGCCATATCTACATATTCTCTTCCGATATAGTCCTTAAACACCTGATTAAACTCATTCTTATTGTCAAATAAATGTGCATAGGCTTCATCATTAACCTGCTGAATCAGTTTCTTGCTTCTGAATCTGGTCAAATAAGTGTCTTTCTGTTCGTCAGTCAAGTCGTAAAATTGAAAGATAACATAATCATGGTATCCTGCATCAAACTTTTTCATACAGCGCAGGATGTCAAAAAAGCAAAAGAGTCTGCTCTTTCCCGAAAGCTGATGTGCTCTCGTTACAACACCGAAAAAACGCCGAAAGCTTGCATTTTTCATAACTCTTAATTTATATGCCAATTTACTCTCTGCCATAAGTATTCACCTTCACAATTTATATATTAGAATTCATCACTACCTGCTTAAATTCAAGCGAGAATCATTTCAATCCGATATATATGTTATGCGATTTTACCTTCTTTGTCAAACTTCATAAGTAATATTGACAAAATTCCCCATTGCTCAAAGCTCTTGGAAATTCATTCTTGAATCACCTATGCAGCTCAATTAGCATACCTGTCAAGTTTCAAACACTGATTTTTTCAAAAAAATACAGAAGCATTTAATACATGACAAAGGACATCACGCTTTAGATAACAGTTAGAATTCCGATATAATATGCTGAAAAAATCTGAGCAATAAAACCTAATAGCAATACACCATTTTTGAAGCTTCGTTCTTTAAAATATGCGTATCCTCCGCATAAAACACCTGCAATGCAAAAAATCCATCCAATGGCAGTGATAAGTATAAGTTCATGGGCAAGAATTTCATATATCGAAAACCAATGAACCATCCCTATAATTCCGGATAACCCCAGTACAGTCCCTGCAATGCAAAACCAGATACGAGTTTGCATACATTTCCGCCTATTTTTCAGAAGTGAAATAAACTGCGTTGCCAGTAATATAAAAAATATCATCGTTGTAGAAGCATAAGTTGCAAAACCAATTATAAATCCTATATGCCCCTGTGTTTTAGATGCCAAAACATAATCATGAGCCAACCTAAAACTTACGGAACTCACCTTACCGTCAGTCACCTTAAAAGCAAGTATTTTTTCTTCCGGACTGGCATCTTTACAAAAGAAAATATTAGGAGCTATTTGTTCATAATATATTTTTTTATTCCCAAAAGGCATAGTAAGATAAATACGATTATTACTTGTTACTTTAATAGAAATCATTTGCATTTTCCCTTGTATTTTTCCAACATTTTTAAATACAGAACGTGCAGGAAGATAGTCTCCGTTCAACATCCTTAAATCTGACTTCCCTTTTATTTTGCTTTTAGCAGTTTCTTTATACGCAATTTTCTCCATTATTTCTGAACAAAACTCAGTCTCCATCACATTTGTCAATATTAAAACGGCTCTCTCATTTTTGGGTTCTACCCATATTTGTGTTTTGAACCCATATGTTCCGCCTTCATGCCCGAACATTTTTGAATTACTCGCATATTGCCAAAAGCCATGAGATAAACCGGAATTTGCACCGTAAGAACGATAGGTTTCTGTAAACATTTCTACTTTGGTATGGGCACTGTGAAACAATAGATCGCTTCTTTTATTACGTTTAGCTAACTCTTGTGCATATCGCAATAAATCCTTTGATGAACCGTTCATTCCTCCTGCAGGATACATCCTCAAATACATATAGGGTTCTTTTTTAAACTTATTTTTAGCGAAAGAATATCCTATCGCTTTTTTCTCAATTATTTTAGGATTATCATTTTGAAACGGACCTATAGATGTATTCTTCATCCTTAAAGGTTTTAAGATCCGTTCCTTTACATATTTTTGATAGCTTTGACCACTTACCATTTCTATAATGTATGCAGCCAAGGCTGCACCCCAATTAGAATATGCGCTGACCGCTCCCGGTGAAAATACCTGCTCAGGCTGGTATGAAGATAATACTTCAGCTAATGTCAATTCTCTTTCATTTTCAAAATAGCGAAGGTTAATAAGTTGTTCTTCAAATCCTGCTGTATGATTCATGAGATGAAGCATTGTGACAGGTTTATCATAATTCAAGTTCTTTAAAAATCCCCTTGGCAAATAGCTACGGATATCTGCATTCAAATCAAGTTTTCCTTCTTCCGCAAGTTGCATTGCACTAGTCCATATAAATGTTTTCGATATCGAACCCCATTCAAAAATTGTATTCTCAGAATTCATAGGCACTCTCTTTTCCAAATCCGCATATCCATAGGTCCTTGAAAATACAATTTCACCATGTTCAGAAATAATGACACACGCCCCCGGAACAGTTTTTCCGATATATTTGTCCGCAACCTTGTCAATAACAAATTTATAATCGTGGTTCCTTTCCGCTGCAAAAGCAAAACAATCAGGCAATTCAATAGCAATGACAATAGCGATACAGCAACTCAAGATGCAGATTTTTTTCATGACATTTTCCCTTCCTTAATTCTTTATTTCCATATTTCATCCATATTTATTCTGCATTCACAACAAGCATTCATAAATTCCTCATCATGAGTTATTACTAAAATTGTTTTTCCTTGTTTTATCGTATTTTTTAATGCCTTTGCAATCAAAAACATATTCTCGGCATCCAAACCGCTGGTAGGTTCATCAAGTATCAAAATTTTTTTACTCGATAAAAGTGCACAACATACCGCAAGCCGTTGCTTTTGCCCCCCTGATAATGAAGCCGGATGAGAATCTTTATGGTCATATAGTTGTATACTCTTGAGCAGTTTTTTTGCCTTTTCTAAATTCTTTATACTGCATTCTGTTCCAAGAAAAAGTTCCTTTGAAACACTTTCAGTGAAAAATTGTATTCCCGTGTCATTTGAACAGTAATAAACATCCTTACGAAGTTTTCTGCATCCTGCTCTTTCCCCATGGAGGTAAATGTTGCCTTTTTTTAATTTCTCAAGTCCGCTTAAAATTAAAGCTAGACTCGTTTTTCCTACACCATTACTCCCTGTAATAGCTGTAATGCTTTTCTCGTTAACAAAAATATTTACATCTTTTAATATCTGTTTTTTATTTTTTTCGAGTGATACCTTTTCTGCTCGTATCGCAATATTATCTGTTGGAGACGGTGTAGGCATTTCTGTAAAAGGTGTGTCTACAGTACAACGAATTCCCTTTGAAATGCGTTCACGGGTATTTATTGTACTGAACTCTAAAGCTGAATACTGTTTTTGTATATGTCCATTTTCCATGTATAAATATCTATCAGCGAGTCCTCCTATCCAACTGATACGATGCTCAGCAATCAGCAGTGTGTATCCCGATTTCTTTAACTCTACAAGAATATTTTTCATTTGACTAATTCCGGCTTTATCCAGATTCGCAGTAGGTTCATCAAACACAAAAACCTGCGGATGCATAGCATATACAGAAGCTACCGCTGTTCGCTGTTTTTCACCACTTGAAAGTAAATCTAAAGATACATTCCCTATATTCTCCAATCTCATCTTATGAATGGCACTCTTTGTTCTGCTTTGAATATCAAATTTTGAAAAACCATAATTCTCACAGCCAAAGGCTATCTCTCCTTCAAGCTCTGATGAAAAAAACTGCCTTTGAGGATCTTGAAATATACTGCCGACAACTTCGCCGATGTCATAAGATTGCATCTTGTCAATATTTTCTCCTGCAATGTATATGTTCCCTGTTTTCGTTCCTTTGTAATACTTAGGGGCAAGACCATTTACAAGTCTTGTAATTGTAGTTTTTCCGCATCCGGATTTCCCTGTAAAAACTACACATTCTCCATCTTTTATCATTAAATCTATATTTGCTACACCGCGCTTGCTCCCAGAATATTGAAAGGAAACATTCTTTAATTCAATCATATTTTAATGCCTCCAACCCACAGGTAAACTGATATCAAAACTGTCCAAAAAAACATGACAAATATATCCGTTATCCCAATACTGCTCTCATAGTAACTACTTCTTATTCCGGGATTTTCTGCACCTCGCGCAATGGCTGAAACCGAAAGATGATCAGCTATCATTAAAATTCTGATGAGAAGTGGGATTAAAACATATTCACAGCTTATTACAGGTGTTCTTAATATTTCTTTAATATCTGTCAAATTTCTATTTTTCATTGATAAGCATACACTTCTAAATTCTAATTTAATAGTAGGGAAAAATCTGAATACTACAAGTACCCCCAGAATAACAGGTGTAGGGGTATGAATTCTACTTAAAAAAGCGGAGATCTTTCCTGGTGGTGTTGTAATCAAGTCCCACGATACCAAAATAACAGGCGACAGACTCCAAAAAATCAGCACATAAAATTCAGAAAAAATAAACATATGAAAGTCATAGTATCGTATAGCATACAGTAAAATCCCCAACATTATATAAAATATGCCATAGTTAAATAAAATTTTCCGTTTTCCTTGTATAGCAATATATAAAAAAGCTGCAATAGTAAGCACAAAACTGAGGATGACATTTTTCCCCAAAGAAATGGCTATTAGCACACAGATGAAACACCATATCTTAGTAATAACAGAAAATGAAATTTCTTTCATTACAAAATTCCCGCTTTTTTAAAGTGTTTTCCGATAATTTTTTTGCCTATTAGACTCCCCGCAAGCCCACATGCCGTGGTAAAAATCACTATGAATACAACCCATCCCGGAGTCTTATAGTAGTGCACATACGAGTCTATATAATTTTGATCCATTCCACTATTTCTTGCAAAGCTATAATATGTTTTCCAGAAAAACCAAATTGGCAGCAAATTGACACCATTATATAAAAGACTGGAAACGGTCCATGCTGCCGTAATTTGTTTTGAATTTCTTCCAGAGCAATCCTTCCACAAGATAGCCTCACATATAATACCGACAGCGACAAAATATGGTAAAAGATACCAGTTCCCCATAAATGTATAGATAATACCTATAATACTCATATATGTAAGTGTAACAAAGTGTTTTCTAACCCGACACAAAAGTAAATAGTAAATCGGTGCACATAAGAGCATTGTAAATCCTATTGATAAAACCATGCTTACAAAGTGATTAGCCATGCATATCATATTTATAAGAAATTGGATAAGAATAAGGAAGAGACTCAATAGAACTACAGTAATTACATCTTTTATTTCCCATTTTAATATTTTCTTGCTTTCATTGTTCATTTCTTTTCCTCCATAAATGTTATTTTTTTGCTTTAACTAAAAATGTCGGCATAGTGCGATATCTAAGTGCCATGAAGGAATTCCAATATTTCTCCTGAGCAAGTGTCTCAATTTCAATTTCTTTAAATCCAGTTTCCTTGCATATTTTCAAATCCCACTCAGGGCGTTTTATATAACTTAAAGGCAATTTTTTGAATTCATTTATCATGTCCTTATCGTGATAATAATCTCGAAATGTTCCATAGCGTTTAGTTAAGATATCTTCATCTGACCGGAAGTGCTTTGCTTGTTCCTCTCCCCAAAAAGGGAAAAGCCAATTGGCGTCCAAGTTCAACATACAACCGCCGGATTTCAAAATTCTGTACCACTCTCCATAAACTTTTTTTGGATTATTAAATAGCCAAAAAGCATGCCTTGAAACTACAGTATCAAAGGTATTATCGGTAAAGTCCATTGACTCTGCGTCTTTAAGCATGAAAGTGATTTTATTTAAAAAGCCCAACTCCTCAGATATTTTTGCAGCTGCCTTGAGCATTGCGATATTATTGTCTATTGCAATAACTTCACAACCTATCTTTGCAAAAATCAACGAAATAAACCCGGTTCCACATCCAACATCTAAAATTTTTCCCTTTTGACAACCATTGATGTGCTGTTTTATCAAAGCTTCCCATTCCGAACCTGTTTCCTCTATTTCCCGCAAAAGAAATATCCTCATTTTTTCGGAATCCATAGACCATATTTTCTCAGCTTTATTCATCTAATTTTTTCCTTTCTTGTTTATAAAGCAAAAGTCGCATTTTTTACCATTCATGCCCAGTGTCTGACTTCGTTCAAATACAAAGCCTTCTATATTTCCGAATACGATATGATCACACAGGCAGAATATCTCACAAAGCTCCGGGCACCCAAAAAACTCGCAGGTATCCGCCCACAGACATTTAAGTACATCAACACGGTAGCATCTGCTATCATCCGATATGATTCTGCTTTTCCATATTTCCCCACCCGACATCCCTTTTCTCATAAAAATGCGAAACAACCGGAAAAACCCGGGAATATGAAAAAAAGTTTTCAAAAGTTTATGGGTCTTTTCCGCGATATGAAACGAATATTCCTTCACCAATGCCTTTGCCTCGTCTTTTGGAAGACCTTGATCTATGAAGCATCTGTACAAGGCTATGTTGGAAATAATACTGCCTTTTTGTCTTTTTTTCTGCTTTTTTGTCCATGCACCTAGGTTGATTTCTTCGATGAGGAGCTCCATTTTTGCCTTATGCTCTGAATCTATATTCTCTAACAGGTGTGCATCTAGCTTACCGAAGTAAAAACTTTTGTATGTCATATCCTACCCCCTAATTTCCATCCGATTGCCTTTTCACGAATTTCTACAAAGCGTCGGTAAAGTCCTTCTTGCTGTATAAGCTCCTGATGTTTTCCACTTTGCACAATCCGTCCGTCCTCGAGAACAAGAATTTGATCTGCTCCCCGCACCGTATTCAGCCTATGAGCAATCATAAGAAGCGTCTTATTTTTTGTCAGCTCCGAAATCGCATGCTGCAGTTCCCGTTCATTTTCAGGATCTATACTTGATGTAGCTTCATCTAAAATTACTATAGGCGCATCCTTCAAAATCGCCCTCGCAATAGAGATTCGCTGCTTCTCGCCACCAGAAAGAGTTGCTCCTCCTTCTCCAATTTTTGTTTGATATCCGTCGGGAAGTGCGGATATGAAATCGTGACAGCATGCTTTCCTAGCCGCCGAAATCATCTCTTCTTTTGTTGCCTGCGGCTTTCCGAAAAGAATATTATTTTCGATTGTATCCTCAAAAAGATATATCTTTTGAAATACAATGGAAAAATTCTTAAGAAGACTGTCGCAGGTATAGTCCTTCACATTGATGCCCCCTAAGAGGATTTCACCTGCTTTTACATCCCAGAAGCGCGCAATTAAGCTGCAAAGAGTTGTTTTACCGGAACCCGAAGGCCCTACAATTGCGCAGCTTGTCCCCTGAGGAACTGAAAAGCTCACATCGTGGATGACTTCCTTTTCATCATATGCAAAGGAGATGTTTGAAATGGTAAGGTCATAAGCTTTTGGGGTAAGGTCCGTTCCATTTTCGTCTAGAAGTGGCATTTTCGATACGGTTTCCAATCTGTCCAAAGAAGCATCCACAACTCTTGCAACAGCAGCCGTACTTCCTGCAAGCTCCACAGTCGTGTAAATCATAAAGCTTGCGACGATGAGAAGCAGGCACTTTTCAGGAGTTGTTTCTCCTTCCATGAGCAGGTACGGCGTGGTAATAAGGATCGCAAATCTGGCAAATTTGAATATCATCTGAAATACAGCCGCCAAACCGGAAAAAACTTTTTCTAACGCAATGTTTGCCTCTGCACTTTCACTGATAGCAGAATCTACGGATTTATCTGAACGATCTGCAAGTCCGAATGCCTTTACCACAGTCATGCCCTGTATATATTCTAAAATGCCTGTAACAAGCCTGGCTTGTGCAGCCTGCCTGCGAGGAGAATATTTCACGCCGGCTTTTTGTGTTTTTGCGTACGCACAAAGAGAAAGAAAAAGCCCTATGAACATTAAAACTCCAATTTTCCATTCATAAAACAAAAGCCATATCCCTATCACTGCGGCATGTATGAATCCTCCTGCAACCGCTTCCATAACATTGACCGCACTAGTTTCCAGATCTCCCAGCGTGGTGGTAACTGCCGCTGTAATATCTCCAAGCCTATGCTCGTTAAAATATCCCATAGGTACACGCTTCAATTTTTCTCCGAGTTCCATTCGCCATTTGGAACACATGGAAAAACTTCCAAGAGTTCTTTTTACAGAGGAAAGATTCGTAAAGAGAATGCGCCCTAAAATACTTAAAAGCATAATTCCAAAGGATACCCATATCGTTTTAGCCGGCATGTGTCCGTTTGAAAAAGAGCACCAGATTCCATTCAGGACGGTAAGCACAGCCATAATAGGAAGCATCTCAAATACAGAATTGCACATATGAAAGATAAACGACAAAATCAATTTTTTTCTCTCCGCCGCGGAAAAATCCAAAAGACGTTTGAACATGTGAATCATACTGACACCTCCTTCATATCAAGTGTGTTAATATGTGCATTCCAAAGTTCTCTGTAAAGGCTGCAATTTTCAATCAGCTCCGCATGTTTCCCTTCAGCTTCTATATTCCCTTCATTCATAACGATGATTTTATCGGCTGATGTAATGGTAGAAAGGCGGTGTGCAATTACAATCAGTGTTTTCCCTTCCACAAGTTCACTTATCGAATTCTGAATGACCGATTCATTTTCGGGGTCTGTAAATGCCGTAGCTTCATCTAAAATAACTACAGGACTATTCTTTATCATGGCTCTTGCAATAGCGATACGCTGCTTCTCTCCGCCGGAAAGATTGCTTCCGCTGTCTCCCACGACGGTATCGTAGCCATTTGGAAGTGACATAATAAAATCATGGCATGCCGCTTTTTTCGCTGCATTTTCAATTTCGCTGTTCGAAGCATCAAGTTTTCCTATTCTTATATTTTCCCGTATAGAAAGGTGAAACAGATAATTGTCCTGAGAAACGTACGCAATATGTTCCATAATCTGCGAAAGAGGTATTTCTTGCATATCAACACCTCCTATTTTCACGGTTCCGCTTCCTGCATTCCAGAAAGATGCAATAAGTCTTGCGATAGTTGACTTGCCTGATCCCGACGGTCCTACAAAAGCGGTCATTTCATTTTCGTAAGCTGTAAATGAAATATCATGTAAAACCTCTGTATCTTTGTAAGAGAAGGATACACCGGAAAATTCTATTTTTTCTCCGTCCAGTCGCACTCGTTTCTCCGGGCGTTTCATCTCTTCCGTATCTAAAAGCTTTCCTATTTCTTTCACTGTGGCATCCACCATAGCAAGACTGTCTGTATATCGTAATGCCTGAATAAGCGGAGTAATAAGACCTAAAGACAAAATAATGCAGGATATAAAACTGCCCGCGCCTATGCTTCCGTCGATATAAAAGAAACTTCCGACAGGAAGGACTACGATTAAACTGGAAGGTGCGATTGCAATACCCGCCGCATAATATGGATTTGTCTTTTTGAACCATTCCGATTTAGAGGCTTCACTCTCTTTCACCGCTTCTGCATACTTGCGGTAAGAATCACTGCTTTGGTTAAAAGCTTTGACTACTTCTATTCCCCCTATATATTCAACTGTAGTGGCATCCATAGCTTTAGCAGCCTTAATTACTCTGGCATAACGCCTCTCATAGTCTTTCATCATCCCCATGTAACAGAGCATTCCAATCGGAAAGGTTGCAAGGGCAATAAGTGCCAGCCTCCAATCAAGAAACATGAAATAAATCAGCATTAAAACAGGAATCATAATATTGGCTGTCAATTCCGGTATCATGTGAGCAAGCGGCAGTTCCAATTTTTCAACAGTATCAACAATCATAGCCTTGAATTTCCCGGAAGGTGTATCTAAAACAAATCCCATAGGTGCCCGTGACAATTTTTTTGTAAGAGCAGTGCGAATATTTTTCAGTACGGTAAATGCGGCTCTGTGAGATTGTACGGTAGATACAGTTGACAGGCAGAGCTGAAGAAGGTAGCCTAAAAGTGCAATGACCGCCATTGGGATAATTGGCTGCAAGCTGTAATCACCGGAACATATTTGAATGATAATGCGTGAAACTGCAATATACGGAACTATTCCAAACCCTGCACCAAGAACAGCAAATATAACGGATTCTGCAAGCAAACCTCTGCAAGGTTTCGCGAACTCAAATAAGCGATGTAAGGTATTTTTGCTATTTTCCATTTTAATCTCCATTCCACTGCCCTCGCCGGCAGCATAAACAGCAACAAAGGTATTTTATGCTTTCTTTCATGCTAATTCCGCAAAAGATGATTCTCAATATTTTCTTTCTCTGCACCTCTCAAATCAATAGTTATTTTGCCCTCTGACATAATCAAAACTCTCGAACATATTGTCTTTATAAATTCAATATCATGTGTGATGACAAGGATAAATTTCCCCTGTGCAGAAAGTTTTTCCATCATAGTTCCTACTTCCCGCATACTTCTTAAATCAAGGCCGCTGGTCGGTTCGTCGAAAACAAGAATTTTTTTATCACAAAGCATGCTGATTGCTACTGCTAAACGCTGTTTTTGTCCTCCGGAAAGTGATAAGGGATGCCTGTTTTTTAATTTATTAAGGGATAACATCGATAAAGCCTCATCTACGCAGGCATTATCTACAGTCTTTGTTCCAAGCTTACATTCAGTTTCCACACTATCTGTAAAAAGTTGATGCCCCACATCTTGCATAATCATGTAAGATATCTTTGTGCGCAATTTTGCAGGCAACTTTTCTCCATCCACAGATATACTGCCCAAGTTCTCTTTTACCAGTCCGCATATGGTGCGAGCCAATGTTGTTTTTCCTGCCCCATTTGCACCGGTGATTGCTATGATTTCTCCACCATTTGCAGTGAAAGAAACATCTTGCAAGGTTGTGTGAGTCCCTTGTTTGACTCTAATGTTTCTTAGTTCTAATATGCTTTTTGAAAAATTTTTAATATTAATATTTGTTCCGATTTCAGAAAAATGTCGACATCGAAGTCCCATATTTTGTATCCGTGCGGTCGAAAGTCTGCCAAAGTCTTGTATACTCATAGATTTGAGTATTTGACCGTCCTTCATTAAGATAATTTTGTCAACAATATCCATTAGGTACCACAAACGGTGCTCAGCTATAATAATAGTTTTTCCCTGTTGTTTTACTCTTTTTATAAGTTCCTTCAATTCAAGTACAGATTTAAAGTCCAGGTTTGAAGACGGCTCATCTAACACAAAAATATCCGGATTGGCAGCATATACGGATGCAAATGCGATTTTTTGTTTTTCACCGCCGGAAAGCTCAAAAATACTGCGTCCTCTTAGATTTTTTATATGTAAGTCTTTAACAACCTTTCCAAGCTGTCTTTTTAAAATTATAGGTTCTAACATTCTGTTCTCAAGTCCGAAAACAATTTCACTGTCAGTATCTGTATTGAAAAACTGTGTTCGCGGATTTTGAAAAACAGTGCCTACACTATCAGAAAGAGTTGAGATTTCAGTCTCTGCAACATTCATTTCTTCCACAATCACTTTACCTGAAAGCTTTCCCTCGAAAAAATGAGGAATCAGCCCATTAACTAACCTTGTAAGGGTCGTTTTTCCACATCCGGATACCCCACATAGTAAAACACATTGACTTTCAGGGATTTTTAAGTGTAATTTCCGCAGAGCGCCTTTATCCGTTCCTTTGTAAGAAAATGACAGGTTTATAAATTCAATCAAGGGAATACACCTCCGTGAAAAAAATCGAAACATATCATACAAGCTATACACATATATATAATTGCAATCAGAGTATCCGCCATGGAGAAAGAAACTTTCTCCATGCAACTGCGCCTTCCGACGTGATCAATTCCTCTTGTAATAGCAGCTTGTGTGATTTCATCAGAAATTTTAGAAGCAGATATCAGCATCGGTACATACACATATTCCATTATCTTAACAGGGTGGCGCAGAGCTCCTATGGGAGAGACAATTATGCCTCGAAGAGTCATAGCATCCTTAATATAATTCCATTCTTCAGCCATTGTCGGAAAGTATCTCAATGTAATAGAAAGTGCAATTGTAAATCCTTTCGGCAGGTGCATCCTACCAAGTGCTGCAAGGAAAGTGCTTACCTTCGTTGTATATATTAAAAATGCACCAAGCATAAAACAAGGAATCAGCTTTCTTATATAAACATCAAACATGTATATGACCCCTCCGACTGTAATAGGCAACTTTAATATCAGAAACAACTGTATCATCAATAAGACAACAAACAGTACAATGTATTCCAAAGCAGTCCTCAGTTTTCTTTCCCGTAAAAGCAGCAGTGCCGAAATCGCCATAAAAAAGCATTCTATAACTATACTTTTATTCAGAAAAACAGAAACACTGGTTATTGATAAAATCAGAAGCTTCGTCCTGGGATCTAACGTCATTTATACAATCCCCACTTTTTCGAAATGTTTTTGTAATAACTTTTTGCCAATAAAACCTCCGATTAAGGCGCAAATAATTGTTCCTAAAATCATTAAAGGAATGGCCCACCAGTTTACTCTGATAGAATTGACTATTCCAATAAAGGATGAAACATTTCCTTTTCTTTGCATAAAATCGTCAAATTGTGCAGGCATAACAACCATAGGAATATAAGCACCCATTGGAGATAGTGCAAATACACAATATGCAAGTAAATTCCTTTTAAATGCCCGGAAGTTTCCGGTGGAACAAATAAAATCCGCAATAAATCCAAATATGATGAAAAATACTGACATCATCCAAAACATACCTGTAACAAATAATAAAATCCCGGCAAGGATCCCCAGTATGGATAGCGCTCCCCGTTTCGGTATTTTAGCAGTATACAACATAAAAACACTTCCTGAAAATAAAGCAACTGCCATTGGCATAAAAGGGAAAGTGACAGGAGTCATCTGGGCAATACCGCCTATCACAAAAGCAATAGCAAAATAAATAAGCGAAAAAACACCTATAGAAATATAATCTCTCGTCAACAATACATTTTCGTTTTTCTTCATTACATCCTCCATCTTCTCCGTCTTTTCAGAAAACAGTCTTTCGAAGTATTTTTTTGAAAAGACATATTTATCTTTTCAAAATCATTTGAAGCAGTACTAGTAAGTAGTTAAAGACTGCTAACCTAGGCATAAATTTTTAAGACTTATGTAAGCCTTAAAAGTCCCTCCCATCCGGCATTGAAAAAAATTGCCAGTTCTTCAACATATCCTGTTGCCTGCTCTCTCGTCATATCGTGAACCACTGTCTCGAATGCAGCCGTAAAATATGCGCTGGTAATCATATGATGAAGTTCATGACTCACACTTCCCATAAGTTTACCTTCCTCTTTGAGACGAGCATAATATTTCTCTGTGCGATATACATCCAGTTCTACAAGTTTATGAATATAATCTGCATATTTTGTTCCTTCTGAACAACAAATAATAAGTTTAAATTCTTCAAAATTATCATAAATATAATTTATAAAGTGTAGAAGATATTTTGTAGACAGTTCTCTGCTTTTAGCTGTATTGTTTTCAGGAATTAAATCAAAATGTGCATCCTGAGCAGCCTTGAACTGCTCCATCAAACTATCTGCTGCACCGGAAACGAGAGCCTCAAACAAAGCGGCTTTATCAGAGTAATATCCGTAAAAAGCACCTTTAGTAAAACCCGCTTCTGTTACAATTTTTCTAAGAGATGCATCCTTAAATCCCTTTTTCAAGAATTCTCGTTTGCCGACTTCCAATATTTTTTTTTGCGTTTCTGAAATCCCCATTTTACACCTCCGCATCAATATACCATCGGTATATACCATCAGTATATTAGCATGAATTTTATTTTGTGTCAATATTTTCTGATAAAAATGGTCATCAACCGAAAGGATAAAAAAATCGGTAGTGTGACAGAAATTTTTTATTCTTACACACTACCGTGCTACACACATTCTATTTAATTCCGATTATAGATTTCTTGAATACTTTGTAAGTTTTCTCTCAGTATAAAAATCTAACGACTAACTATTTTTGCTTTTGCCATACTTCCAAAAACTTTCTTTCCGTTGTCTTTTCCGTAAGCTCGCACTGTTATATAATATTTTTTTGGTAAAGTCTTTCTTATCAACTTTATTCCGGATTTATTCCCTGTAAAAATTTTACGAAACGATTTCTTCATATTTTTATTTTTTGAAAAACAAATTTCGTACCCTGAAGCTTTCTTATCAGTCTTCCATTTAAAACTAACTAATTCCCCGTATCTTTTTACCCTTATCTTTCCGCAATCTCTTGGATATACTTTGATAGCCACATCCTTATGCACACCATCATATTCCATAGTTCCGATCACGGTGACTCTTATTACAGATGTTCCTATTCCCTTGGGAGTGATTACGCCTTGTCTGTTAATAACTACTTTTTTACCGGATATAACTTTATATGTAATTTTTCCGTCACCTGCTACAGTCCTTGCATTGATATTTTTCGTTTGAGATGTAGTTAATTTTATTGTTGATGGAACAGAAATCTTGGTCGGCTTTGTTTTATGTGTCTGTGTCCAAAGTTTAACTAATGCATTACCAAACTTTACAGGTGTATCGTAGTTATTAACTACTTCGTTTAAAGGTTCAACAGAAGTTACATCAATCCACGCAGTTTTATCAGACACTTTATGTGAATTTTTATCAATCTTGCGGTTCACATAGGTCTGTCCCTTTTTACAATGACCTACTGCATTAAATCTTGAAATGTCTACATCTGTAGTTGCCTCAAGCATCAAAGTCCATTTCTTCGTACCATTAACATTATAAGAGCTTGTACAAACTACAGAAAAACGGTCACCCTTAAGTCCATCGATAGGCTTCTTCAACATCCTTGTGTGATATCCTGGAGCCTTTTGTGTAAAATTTTCTACCGCTACTAGTTTACCGCTTTCAGGCTTATTATATTGTGAATTTTTATATATTTTTATACTTAATTCAGAATCAGCTATTCTTGTTGAATATCCCACAGCTTTAACTGTTTCAGGCTTACTCATACAAAAAACATTAGCCTGTTTGAATTCCTTGTCCGATTCATAAATAAAATCTCCAAAGCCTATGCCATCGTATTGATAGGCACGATCAAACTCGTGTTTGGGATTATCCTTATCGTAGTGAACATTTTCTCCCTCCAGACTCACAGGTTCACTAACGGTATGATCATAATAAGATAAGTAGAAATATCCTTTATCCCCCCATTTTTCTCCCCAGCTATTTTTTACAATCCATGCACCGTCTTTAGGAGGTATCTTTGCCTGACCCGTTGTGTCTTTAAAATTTATTTTTTTATAATTATCATCCCACCCTACTATGCAAACCTCATGATTCGACCACAAGTCATTATAGCAGTAAAACGCACTATTTTCCTCGTTAAAATAAGCACCTGTAGGGTCATCCTGAGTTGTTTGATGAAAAGCTACAGCCACAGCACCTTTCTGCATAAGAGTTCTCTTAACATCCTCAACAGATGCTTCTTTCGTTCCATGGAAAGTAATCTCACCATCGTCTGAAATCTCTTTGTCCGTAATTTCAGGAAGATATGTAAAGTTCTTCATTCGATAATCGCTTTTACCTGCCATAAATCCCGGCAAATCCGTTGAGATACTTCCATTATATTTAGCGTGGCTTTCATCTACTGTTCCAAATCCTCTTGCTAAAGTAGCACTTACCAATTGCCCGTTTCCTCCATTTGCATATGGATTTCCCAGGTTTACAGTATGCCAATGATCCATCCCTGCATAACAGTCATCAGGAGAAAGTTGTTTATCTTCATCGTCCAATTCAGGATTATAGGTGAACCAAGTCAGATGGCGTTCAGACAGATCAACACTTTTATCTGCAAAGCCGTTTTTTATCATATTAGATTCAAGTGAAGCTAACATACCGAAAGCCCAGCAAGTTCCATGATTACCCTGGTTTTTTATAGCGGTCGACTCTCCGTTTTCTGTAAGATTATATCGTGTGGGTAGATTTCCTCTACACTTTTCAGGCTCTGTTTCCATCAGTTTATTTTTACCACTTTTCGTAGGAACTAATTTAGGATAAAAATCATCCCCCGTATTTTTCATATATGCTATGCAATGAACACCGGTGTACCTGTTATTGTCTTTCTTTTTCTCAGCAAAGGTATTTACTGTAAGTACAAAAGCATGTAACATCAACATGATGCCTACAAGTGCAAGTACATTAAACAATCTTTTTGTCTTCATACCTCATACTCCTACTTTATCACCTTGATTTTAATTGAATTTGTCACATATCCAACTGTCCGTTTTGAAGGCTTGATATATAAACGCCATTTACTAATCTTCATTTTTTTCCAATGATTCGGATATTTTATTGTGATTCTTTCGCCTTTCATCTTATAAACAGCTACCTTTTTCCAACCTTTCTTTGTCTTAAGCTGAAGGATAACTTTCTTCTTTATACTACTTGGTGCTATTTTAACAGAATCTTCAATAACCCTCCTATTCTTCTTAACCTTAAAGTTATACTTTAATCCGGAGATCTTTGGAATCTGAACAATTACAATATTTCTTGAAACATAACTCTTATTGTTTCCATCTCCCTCAATTTTAACTCTCCATATGGTTTTTGCTTTCTTTCTCCATATCTCCGGATACCTGATTTTCACTTTAGCAGTTTTGTCAGCTATTTTTTCGGTAAACATCGTCTTCCATACTTTTTTATTTTTAATTTGTAATTTAAGTACTTTTCCTTCAGCATTTTTTACACTTAATACATTTTTAGGATTTTTGCTTCCAATCTCCAGTTTGTATAACTTTTTGAGATTATATACTTTGAGTTTGTTATTTGAATTATCGTCCGGATTTGTTACAACGACTTGTTTTTCCAGTATATCCCCCGATAACATTAGAGCTTTTTTGATTTTGTTATTATCAACATAAAACACTGCATCTTTCGAAATCAAATCAAATGCACCTAACCCGATCCCCGTAATCGCTTTCTGTTTCATTACAACTTTCTTTAATGAGCTGCAACCATTGAATGTGAATACGCCTATTTGCTGCAAACTCTTGGGAAGTTCTACTTCCTTCAGTCCTGTGCAGTCAGAAAATGCCCCTCTGAGAAGCTCTTCAGCATTTTCTGCTTTCATATCGCCTATTTTCTCCACACCTTCTTTCAAAGCCAATTTTTCCAGTGAAAAACAGTTCGAAAAAGCACCATCGCCTATTTCTTTCAATGAATCGGAAAATTCAGCGTTCTTAATCTTCTCACAATTCCAAAATGCCCGTTTTCCCACGCTCTTTACTTTCGACAAATCCATGCCTGTAAATTCTCCTGCTCTTGCGAAAGCTTCCTCACCTATAGATGTGGCTCCTTGCGGCATGAAAATTTTTTCTAATTTAAAACAGTTAAAGAAGGTTCCTTTAGGAATATCGGTGATGCTGCTTCCCTCTTCAAAAGAAACTTTTTTCAAATTGTTGCACCAGAAAAAAACATGCGTACCCATTTTCTTAACTGATTTAGGTATTTCAATCTCTAGTACCACAGGATTGCCTGAAAACGCTCCATTTTTCAGAGTTTCAAGCTGCGAATTTTCCTCGAAAGACAATGATGTCATCTGTTCGTTATCACTTATTCCGTTAACTCCTATAATTTTTACAGAGTTAGGTATTGTAATTTCCTGCAATCTTTTATTTCCACTAATTGCAGAATCTTCAATAGCTGAAACTGTCTTAGGGATAATAAGAGTTTCAACTGTTTCGTTCTTATAAAGTGCGCCGCTGCCAAGTGCGGTAACTGTGTAATTAAAGCCTCTTGTTGAAACAGTTTCTGGAATTTTTAAAGTTTTTCCGAGCTTTTCTCTGTCACTTTCTACCAAACGCACCTCACCTTTTGCACTTCCTTTGGCTGGTTTTATGACCTCATATTTCAGCATTTTCTTTATAAAAGTATTCACTTCCTCCGTCGGCAGCAGACTTTTATCAATCAACACATTGCTGTCCTGAACTCCCGCCTTTACAAACATCGCCTTAACATCTTCATTCGCCACTGTATATCTTCGTCCGTTTACATTCAAATCATCCGGTAGGGATTCTATATCCAAAGATTTGATTTTAATGCTGTTAAGGTTCGATGCATACAAGAAAGCGTTTCTTTTTATTTCCTTTATACTCTCAGGCAAAATTAATTCTTCTAACGAACTGCACTGTGCAAAAAGATTCTGAGGGATAACTGTCATCTGCCTGGAAAGAGTTATTTCCTCAAGATTTCGGCATCCCATAAATGCCTTGTCTTCCATTTCGGCATGGCAGTCCTCAAAGTTTGCAGACATCAATGCGGGAGCTCCTGCAAATGCGTTCTGACCTATATTGTGCAGGTTCCTTCCTGCACTGAAGTGCTTCAAATTCTTCACATTTGAAAAGGCGTATTTCGCAATTTCTCTCACATCATTTGGAAGAACAAACGATTCATCTTTTTTCCCGGTAGGATATATGAGAAGTTTTCCCATAGAACTTGTATACAAAACCCCATCTTTTGATCTAAATGAATTGTTTCCTTCCGCAGTTTTTATCTCTGTAAGTTTTCCACAATCTAAAGTAATATTATTTCCTATTTTCTTTAATTTTTTCGGCAAAGTTATGCTCTCCAAAGTTCTCATACCTGAAAAAGCTTCACTGTCAATTCTTTCAAGATTTTCCGGTAATGAAAGTTCTTTCATGTCACGAGTATTCTTGAAAGCATTTTCGCGAATTACTTTTAAACTTTCAGGTAATTTAATTGTTTTCAATCCTGATCCGTCAAAAGCATTTTTACCTATTTCTTCCAATACGGAACCTTTCTCAAAAATAATCTCGGTCATAGCAGAACAGTCATTAAATGCTCTATCATCTATTTCCTTTACGGTTTTAGGTACAGTAATTCCCTTAATCCTGTTGAAAGCTTCCTCTCCCTGCATAAATGCATTCTTTGCAATCTTTACAACAGTGTATTTCTTACCATTATGTGTTACCGTTTCAGGTATGGCAAACTTGCCGTTTCCCTCGACTGGGATTCCTGTTGAAGAATAGCCATTTCCAACTTGTACAGTTCCGGGGTTGTCACCTTCACCGCTGTCTAAAACAGTATAGAGGATGTTGTCTTTTTTAAATTCCTCTACAGGATCTTCGTGATTTAATGAATTTATTTTGGATTCCTCTATACCTCTTTTTATAAGAAGTTCTTTAACTTTTGAATTTTCAACGATGAATTTTACATTCGGTGAAGCTCCAATGAACGGAGAATTAGCAATTTTAATATACTTTTTCCCCTTCAAAATAACTTTTTCCAAGGATTCACAGCTTCCGAAAGTTCCTGTTTCTATAATGTCGACGCTTTTAGGAATTGTAATCTCATCTAACGCCGTCAGCTTATAAAAAGAGTAGCTCGAAAGTCCGGTAACTCCTTCTTCAAGCTCTACCGATTTTAACGAAGAGCAATTACTAAGCGCCATTTTTCCAATCCACTTAACAGATGCGGGGATATGAATGTTTTCTAAGTTTTGCATATTCCCCAGTGCACTACTTTTTATTGTTTCCAGACCGTCAGGCAAAGTCACCTCTGTTAAATTACTGCAGTTATTGAAGGCTTCACATGAAAGCACCTTTACAGTATTTGGAACCGTGTATTCATTACCGCCCTTCGCAATTGGATAAACATACAAAATATCTTTTTTCTTTGAAAACAATATACCATCCTCAGAAACATAATTCGGATGGTTCTTGTCCACTTCGATATGTTGCAATTTACCACAATTCGAAAAAGCACTCTCATAGAATTCTCTGATAGTTGATGCAATTGTAAATTCCTTTAACTTAGTTGACGAAAACGCATGTTCCCCAATTACAACAATGTTTCCACCCGTCTTTTCGAGACCTACCGTAGATAAATTTCTACAGTTATTGAAAGCCTTCGTACCTATTATTCGGACAGCTATCGGAAGGTCAATACTTCTAATTGATGAAAACTGAAAAGCATTGGCAGCTATGCCTTTGCAAACTGATTTTTCTCCAAATTTAACATTGTTAAGATTTTCTGTACTCCAGAAAGCTTTTTCACCGATTTTTTTAACTTCTGCCGGGACAGTTACGGTCATAATTCCGCTGTTTTGGAATAATCCTGTAGAAATTTCTTTAAGCTTTGGAGGCAATTTAACTTTCCCCAATGCGGTACACGAATAAAACGCTTCATCACCTATAGCAATAAGGTTATCAGACAAGGTGATCTTATTAAGTTTTTCACACAAACTGAAGGCACTACCGCCTATTTTCTTTACACTATTTGTCATTTCAACAGTTTTTAATTCATAATTTCTGCGAAACGCTCCCTCGCCAATTTCAGTTATAGAATCAGGAATACTTATATTCCGCAGTTTGTCACAATCCATAAAAGCATTATTTCCCAACTTTACAACCTTATATTTTTTCCCTGCGTGGCTTATTTCTTTTGGAATACGAAATTCTGTTATATTCTTCGGCACAGATGGGTACTTGTATCCCAAATCAGCTCCAAGTGCTACAGTTCCTCCGTTTCCATTAGAAGTAAGTACTCTATACTTTATACCATCGACATCTATGACGGTATTGTCTTCATTTCTTACAATGAAGTTCGATTTTAATCTGTTACTTTTTTTATACCTTACGGAACACTTTTTTTCACAGGTAATAGAATCCTTGTCTTTTGATTTCCCCATAGTTACTTTTGTTTTACTTCGTAATGTAATCTTAGCTTCAGCGGCAGAATCAGTTTTCGCAACTGCCAAAGATACATCAAGACCAATGCTTCCGATCATCATCGCGGAAGCAATAGCAACACTTAGAAATTTTCTCTTTCTCATTCCCATTACTCCTCCTAACACAACCAAACAATTATAAAAGTAATTTCCTTTTGATTAATTCCGGATTAATCCCGAAAATTTTATCAAAGTCACTTTAGGTTATAGCCTGCTTAAATTCATTATAACTAAAGATGATAAAAAAATAGTAATATTAATTATAGTTAAATATGTCTAACTATATCGTATGTATTTAGTTTTGTCAATAAAACCGCAAGAAAAGAGGAGATTGGTATATTGCTATCCAATCTCCTAAAATCTCTTATAACTAAATTTTAGTAAACTAAATTATTTCATTTTCATCTTTTTACGCCTAATCACAACCAGCAATAGCAGCAATGTAGCAATAGCCAATGAAACTACAGGTAAAATCCACTTTGTATTATCTCCGGTTCTCACTCCTCCACCCGGTTTCGGCTTGCCCGGTTTTTTAGGTTTTTCAGGTTTCTTCTCAGGTCTATTGTACATAGTAACCTTGGTATCAGAACCTGCAATGAATTCTATCTTCTCAGTGCTTAACTTATATCCTTTTGGTGCTAAAGTCTCACTTAAAATATATTTTCTACCTTCCACTAAATTCTTGATGATATGTGCTTTCTTTTCAGATACCCACTCGTCTACAAGTTTTCCGCTTTCAGCATCTGTAACTTTCATTTTCGCACCTGGAAGTTCTTCCTTGTTTGTTATATCTTTCTTGCTAATTTCAACCTCGCTGAACTTTAACCACATAGCCTTAAAAGAAGTAATTGCCGCCTTATCTTCCACTATGTTTAAATGACCGATATCCTGCTGATTCGGAGGCGTTTCAAACACAATAGGTTGGTATTTGAATTTTTTGCCAACCTCGCCTGTATTATATTCATCTGTAACTCCGGCATCAGCTTCCAAATAAAATTTATCTCCGACTTTAAGTGTAACTTCAGGTCCCTTAACAATCTCTCCGTCTTTAATCAAACGAACCCCATTATCAGGTAATTTAAAAGTCACTGTAGCGTTAGGATCTCCCTTAACTTCATTTTCGTCAGTCACCTGCACCTTCTTCGCAGGATCCCATGTAACCTTCAATTCTGACTTTGCAAAATGTGCCAAACCTTTCGGTGGTACAGGTTTTGTGTTTAAAAATTCCTTAAATTCTTTAACTCCTTCAAGAGAATCATTATTGGTACCCTTATAAAAATCACTTAGAACACGGGAAGTAACCACAATTCCCTTTGCCTTATTGTTATCAAACCCTGCCCACGGCTCCTGACCAAACCATCCGTAGTAAAGGGCTTTCAACATATTGTCATTTTCATATACTTTTCTTTTTAAATCCTTTTCGTGATTAGGACCTGGACCTACATTGGATTGTATGCAAAAGGCTTTCTGCCCATTGTACTCAAAATACCACGCAACTTCTCCTTTCCATTCTCCTCCATTAATATGCTTGATCTCATTATCCGCATGAGCCGACACTGTCATAATTGCCATAGCTGATATAAATGCAATTATAAAGGCCAACACAGACATTAATACTTCTTTTTTTATCCTTATGCTGATTTTTTCTTCCATTTTCTCCTCCTATATTCTTAATTGTCAGCAAGTTGATTTTTTGTATACGGTATTATAGCACAAATTTTCTGCCTATAAAATTTTTTTATTTCTCACGTATAATAGTCAAATGATTCAAATATATCAAAAAACAATGCGGTGCGAGAAGGTATGCAAATTAAACCTATTCGATTTTTAACCATTTAATTCAATTTTATAAAAAATGTCTCTTACAAAGTTTATGAAAAATTAAATCCATCGCTTCTGCTCTACCGTTCAAATCTCTCGGAAATCCACTCCTGATCCACCTCGGCATACTTTCCGGGTGGGATAGATAGAGCTTCAAAATAATTTTCTTCAAGCTCTGAATAAAGCTCATCATCAATGGGAATCGTCAATTTTTCATCATTACCGTTATCAGAAGTCCAAATTACAAAATAATCTTCCTCATCATCAAACATAAACAGAAGATCCCCCTGTTCCAAATCATCCCACTGCTCTTTAACATCTTCCCATATAATAAACTTATAGAGTTCAAGAATTCTATCATCTCTTCCTCTCTCAAAGATCAGGATTTTCTCCATGAGATTCAGTCCGTTTGAGGTCAGACGAAATTGTGACTCGGAATCAAGATCAGCCCCCGGCACATCGAGACTGTTAAGCTGATCCAAAAGGTCTTCCTCGTGTGCCGGAGCCATGTAGACATTCAGTTTCTTGTCCGGATCCATATACATAAGGGGATATTCCACCAAAACATGATCACCGCAGTTACCACATCTGTTTAAAAAAAACTCTCCCTCTATAATCTGTTCCTTGTATTCTGGATTTTCCACCACATCGACGAATTCGTTCATTGGAACCTTAATATTTTCTTCACAATTAGGACAAACTACATCAATAAATTCCGTTGCCATTTCATACCTCCACTAAGTCTTTATATTTCAATGGAAATCTGTCTTGAATCACTTGATTTCCCTTCTTCGCTCATATTTTCCGAATCGGTACCTATGATACCCTCAATATTTTCTATATCGGGAAGCTCTTTCAAGGAGGAAAACCCGAAGTTCTTCAAAAACTCCTCCGTGGTTCCGTATAAAACAGGTCTTCCCACTGCGTCAGATCTGCCAAGAGCTTTAACAAGACCTTTCTTCGAAAGCCCTTCTATGACCCTGTCACATTTTATTCCCCGTATTGCATCAATTTCACCTTTAGTTACCGGCTGTTTATATGCTATTATTGCCAGAACCTCCAACGCCGCCCGGGAAAGCTTTTTTACTTTGACCGGAGTACATAACTTCCTTACAAATTCTTCATTATCACCCAATGTTATAAATTGAAATGACTTTCCAACCCTTCTTATTCTAATGCCCCTGCCTTCCTGCCTGTATTCAAGTGCAAGCTCCTCGAAACATTCTATTGCCTCTTTTTCAGAAATTCCAAATACTTCAGAAGCTTCCTTTGCCGACAGCAAATCCCCCCAAACGAATAACATAGATTCAAATGCGGATTTTATTACTCTACTTGCCATCACTACCACTCCTTAACTCATCTTCAAAACTGTGAACTCCTTTGTGTACCAGAATTTCTCCATAATTATCATGCTGGCTGGCATCTAGGTATCCCTCTCTCATCATCTGCAGAACAGATACAAATGAAATTGCTGCATCATATCTGTCTTTTTTTGTTACAAGTTCATTGAAGTTAAGTTCCTCCATACCACTCCCGAATGCCTTGGTAAATCTTTTTCTTATGAAATTCATTCTATCTTCCGTGGTAACTTTGTCACTTTCAATGCCGGAATAATGTCGCCTGGTCTCTTCAAGTCTTTGTTTTCTCTGCAAAAAAGCGTTAAATGCCTTTGCAAAATCTCCTATTTCAAGGCTTAAATACTCGTCCGGATTTTCTAAATACATAGAAATATCCTCTTGAGGCTTTTCAAATATCCCCATTATAATATCCTGACGCACAGCAAGCATTTCACTCTGCTTTTTACATTCTTTATACGCCAAAAGCCTTGATGCCAGCTGACTCCTGGGATCCTCAAGTTCCATAGCCTCATTTTCTTCCTCAACTCTCGGCAGCATCATCTTTGACTTGATTTCGACAAGCTCTGCTGCAAGAACCATGAATTCCGTGGATATATTTATATTATGCTTCTGCATACTCCTGATGTATTCAAGATACTGACCTGTAATTTCAGAAATCTGAATATCATAAATACTCATCTGGGCATTTTCTATTAAATACACAAGTAAATCAAAGGGTCCCTCGAACATTGCGAGCCGCACCTTATAACTCATAAACACCTCTCTATATAACTGCACATCCAATCTAAAGCCTTAATCTGAAAAACTTAAGGCAATCTATCCTTTATCTGCAAAAACTTTCATCTTTTTCTGCTCTCTTTCCTTTATCCAAAAGCTTTCTATAGTTTTCATTATCTTTAGCAGTTTCGCTATCTTTAGCCTCTATCTGCAAGATTCCCTATTGCTCTCTCAGCTCGCTGTTCAAGTCCTGTATGATAATTATAATATAAAAGTCCGGTGACCACTATCGCCGCTCCCAAAATCTCCCATGAAGTCGGAATCTGTTTCAGAAAAATAAGACCCAAAACTATTGCGGACACACACTCTCCTGATTCCCATGCAGAAATATAAAGAGAGTCCACATACCCAAAGCAAAGATTAAATGCTGCGTGAGCTCCAATCTGGCAAACAATTGTAAGTCCAATAATAAGGATGTAATCATGCAAAGAGTATCCCAGAGCGGAAGTTCCGGTTACCACCATTCCCACTGAAAAACAAATCCAACATCCTAAGAAGCATAAAAAAACATACACAGTGCCGGATACGGTTTTTCTGACTTCATTGCCTATGGCAAAGTAAATCCCCATGAACACCGCCGTCAAAAATGAGAGTATATCTCCGTTAAAATTTCCGGCAGACAGCTGGGACTTATCAAAGCCCGCAATCAAGGTTCCTCCCAGTAAAGCCAAAATAATTCCCATTATCGGTCTTGCTCCTACATGCCTTTTCAAAACCACAATGGTTATTACTAAAACCACCAGAGGATGCAGTGCTGCAAGAACCGATGCACTTGCAATATTGGTCATTTTAACTGCAGTAAACCACGAAAAGAAATGTGCAAATAAAAAGGCTCCTGCAAGAAACGCCCCCAGCACCTCTTTTTTTGACAGAGCTTTAAGCTCATCTCTTTTGTTAAGTAAGACCGGAATCGCAAAAAACGGCAGCCCCAGTGTCAGTCTCCAAAACCCTATAGCCATGGACGGTGCATCTATGGCTCTTCCGAAAATACCGGAAGAAGAGCCTGCCACAACTGCAAATAATACAATAATCTTAACATATTTCTTTAAAAAATTTTCCGCTTTCATTTATTTCTCCAATATTTTTCGAAGGTTCTCGCTATATGGCGGGTACACCACTCCTTTTTCTGTAACCACTGCCGTAATGTATTTATTGTCTGTCACATCAAAGGAGGGATTATACACTTTGACCTTCTCCGGTGCCATAGGCTCTCTGTACCACATGTGACTGATTTCTCTGCCATCTCTAAGTTCTATGTCAATATCCCGTCCTGTTTCTGTATCCAAGTCTATTGTAGATGTAGGAACAAACATATAAAATGGGATTCCATACTCCTTCGCCAAGATTGCAACTGCAGATGTACCTATCTTGTTTGCACCGTCACCGTTTGCAGCCATTCTGTCACAGCCCACAACAACTGCATCTATCCATCCGTTTTTCATTACTATGGATGCCATATTGTCACAGATAAGGGTTACATCTATATCCGCCTCGGAAAGTTCCCACGCCGTCAGCCGGGCTCCCTGAAGAGCCGGTCTGGTTTCGTCTGCAAAAACCTTGAAGTTATAAGCCTGCTTGGCTCCAAGGTATATAGGTGAAAGACAGGTTCCATATTTTGCCGTGGCTAAAATTCCCGCATTGCAATGGGTCAAAATCCCCATACCGGGCTTGAGAAGTGAAAGTCCGTATTTTCCCATATCTAAACACGCCTGTTCATCTTCCTCTTTTATTCTTTCCGCTTCCATTTTTAAAACAGCCTTTGCTTCGCAAACTGTTCCTTTAAATCCTCTTAGGATACCTTCCATGCGGTTAAGTGCCCAAAAAAGATTCACTGCCGTCGGTCTGGATCTGCCTATGTATTCTGCAACTGAATGAACTTCTGATTTGAACAGCTCAAGATCTCTTCCCCTAAACTTCTTAACTGAAACATAAAGACCGACTGCGGCGGCAACCCCAATTGCCGGAGCACCTCTTACCTTCATTTTTTTAATAGCAGCAAAAATATCTTCTTTATCTGTAATTTCAAGATATTCCTCTGCAAGAGGGAGTTTTGTCTGATCCAAAATTTTCATTTTTCCCTCTTTAAATATGATAGGTTCTATTTCTGACATTTTAACCGCCTCTCTTTTTTCATAGGAATATATTATACCATTGCTTTATTATAGGTGCAAACCTAACACAGAAATGCTATTTTGAGAAAACATGAATATTGTTCTTAAATTTTTACAATTTCTTCTCATACTAAAAAGAGAAGCATCTATATTTTCATAGATAAACTTCTCTTTAAATTAAATGCTTTTTATATTTGTTTTATCTTCCGGGTTTATTCACACTTATTCTTAATCCAATAATCACAATCTTCATAACCATCGGCAACAGTGTGTTCTCTGTAAAGAGTTCCCCCAAAATGTTCTATAACAGCCTTATCCGTCTCACAAAAATACGGCATCAGCTCGCTATATCCGTTCTTTTCTGCAAAATCTGCAATAGGGCACCCCACAAGGTGAATACTGATTCCTTCCTGATGATTAAGTGGATTTACTTCCATCCCCCATGTATTATTCCAAGAGCCGTCCTTCTTGTGTCGGTTAAGTTTTTTCGCTCTGAGTCTGAAAAGACCGTGAAAAATTTTTCGTATCCACCTATTGTTTAGATTAAACCTGGAAAGCTGACCGCCTTTCTTGTCTCCAATCATCATTCCAAAACACATATCCGTGATTTTTTCCGAAGACATATTACGATTCATACACTCGTAATAGGCAAAAGCGGATAAAGCACCATAAAAGTTTTTTGACATCGGATTGTCTTTTCCTCCTATAGTTGGAGCGTTATTTGAAAATTTTTCATATGTTTTAATAATTTCACTATACTTTTCTTCGACCTCGTCTGAAGAATATTTTTTATTCAATTCTTTTTTTATCCATGTCTTAGAGTCTTGTGGAATTTCATATATTGTCATAACATCACCTTCCCCTAATACTATTTTGTACCGAACACGCCAAACATAAACTTGTTTTTTATAGTTTGAACATCTATAAAGCCTGCCTCTCTCATATATGTTTCAAGTTCTTCCGGTTTCCATGAAGTCATATCGGGAATCATCTCTTCCCAATGCTTATTAGGATCTCCCGGATCATTAACAATAACAAACTTACCTCTGCTTTTCAAAACTCTTTTAATTTCTGTAAAGCACTTTTTCATATCCTTCCAAAAGTAAACTGTTTCAAACGCTGTGGCAAGATCAATAAAGTTATTTTCAAAAGGAAGTCTATCTGCGCTTCCTTTATAGATTTCGCAGCGTTTCCCAATATGTCTTTGATTTACCGTCTTTGATTTTTCCACACTGACATCAGAAATATCAACTCCGTACACCATTCCTCTGGCAGATTTATCAAGCAGCCTCTTAATATTGAATCCTCCTCCGCATCCAATATCTACAATATTTCCTTCAGCGGGAACGTCAAATTGTGTAAATGCCCATTTCGCCATGGGACTATGTCCCCAGTTCATGCCCGTGAGCATGAGTTTCCCAATTACTCCTTTAGGATTTCCGAAATTATCTTTGATTGCCATTATGATTCTCCTTTTGCATAAGTGTAACGATACCTACTTCATATATTTTCCCAATCATTTCCATGCACTGTATAATGGTTTCTCTTTGCTTGTCTGAGAGAACGAGCCTAAACAATGTTCTTATATACCCATCCATCAAAATTTCCATCGTCTGCTCTTTAATAAAATTTAAAGGTTTGCCTTCAACATTTTCTGCGGCTATATTAATACCTGTTGCATTTCGCCTTGCGATATTATCAAGGAATTCTTCATATTTAGTTCCTTTTGCACCATTAATAATTAATTCCACAGCATCACGATCTGAAATTAGGATATCAACAATTTTGGGGATATTTTCATAATAAATACTTCCCATCTCATGCAGTCGTTTCTCTTTTGGTATGTTCTGCATTTTCTTTTGAATTTTATCAAGCATCTCCATAAGTTGCTCTGCTACCGGATCTGTAATGGCGTAAAAAAGCTCCTCTTTTGAACTGAAGTATCCGTATAATGCTCCATGAGTATATCCTGCTTCTGAAGCAATCTTCCGCAGCGGTGCTGCCTGATAGCCATATTCAAGAAAAATCTTTCGTGCACTTTTGAGTATCAATTGTTTCGTAACAAGTTCTTCATTTCTTATTTTTGTTTTCATCCTACACTCCGCATGTTGCTTAGTCATATTACTAAGTAATATGTTATACTTTTTTTGTTGTTTTGTCAAGAAAAAACTGAATATTTCATATGTGTTATCTTCCTTTTTCTCTGTATTCGGTAGGCTTCATTCCTGTACGCTGTCTGAACATATCAGACAAACTGCTTATATATTTGTAACCGACCATCTCGGCAATTTGAGATACCGGAAGCACTGTGTCTTTAAGGAGATGTTCCGCATGTGTAATACGACGTGTAACAATATATTCTTGAATGCTCATTCGGTACACTTCCTTAAATATGTACTTCAGCTTAGCTTGACTCATGCATGCAATTTGTGAAAGAAAATCGATCCTGATATCCGTAGCATAATGATCGTTAATATAATTAGCCACGGATACGACAGCATCCAAATCATCATTTGGTATTGAAAACCTATATCTAATATGTTTTCTATTCTGGTTCTTTGCTTTTTCAAGAATTATGGAAAGTGCTTCGTTCACTTTACTTTCATAAAACAGTTTTGCAGATATGCCGTCTCCCATATAGCTTTTAATTTGATTGAAAACCGTAACCAGTTCAGGAAAATTGGAACAGCCGTCTATCTGCGCGAACGCCTCTGAGGGATTTTCATAAAGATCCGGGTATTGCTCACTTAAATATTTCTTGTAATATTCAGGCATAAATGTAATGCTTATACTATCGATAGGAATTTTTTTGTGAAGTACCATACGATATTCACTCTTTTTCCCTACATATGCCTGAATTGCTCCGGATGTCAAACGGCGGTAAGGTGTCAGTATTTCACCGGAAACGGAGTGGAAATAACCAACACAAATATATTCCGGTTGTTCAAAAGCGCAACAGGTATCTTCATAATGAATCTGATTCATAATAGTTATAGTCACATATGGGTTACATTGATATACCCAACAATATCCCTTACCAAGTTCAGGATTCATTTTGTAAAATTTGCCATTCGGATTAAATCCCGGTACAGGTTCACATGGAATAACACCCCTGTCTGTAAAAATATCCTTATATATTTTTTCTAATTGCTCGCTCATAAAATTATATTTTCTCCATTCGACAAATGATTTGTGCTAATAGCTAATTACTGTCATCTTTCATTGACACTGAAGATATGAATAAGTAAAATAAAACATAAGTTAGTTTTAACTAACTAAATTATATATTAAGCAAAATAAGTTTTCAATATTTTTGCGTGAGGAGGGAAAAATGAAAATCGAAGAATATCTTTTCGCTATGAAAAAAAGATGCTCCCGCAGAAAATACAAAGATGTACCTATTGACCTTAAGTATGTGAAACAGCTTGAAGATAACATTGCCTTGTACAATAAAGAATCCAGACTTAATATGAAATTGATCATTGGAAATGGATGGGAACTTTTTAACGGATTCCGAAAAAGCTATGGTCTATTTGTAGGTGTTCAGAACTACATCGCTATGATTGGCAATAAAGATCTTCCTAGTCGTATGGAGAAAGTGGGTCGTTTTGGTGAAAAAATAATTCTTGAAGCAACTGCAATGGGTCTATCCACATGCTGGGTTGGGACAAGTTATGATAAAAATGCAGCGAAGGAATTATGTGAAGGAAATGAAGTGCTGGATTGCGTTATAGCTGTCGGATATTCAGACGAAAAGCATTCACTTAAAGAACGAATGATGGAATATGGTATGCACAGACAAAATAAATCTAAGGAAGCTTTAATAGAAGCGGAAGAGCCTATGCCGGAGTGGTTTAAGCAAGGTATGGATTCTGTTTATCTTGCACCTACCGCAAGAAATCTACGCCCATTTGTATTCAAATATAAGGATGGACAGGTAACTGCTTCCATTACAGTGCCGACGGAAACCGCGATGATTGATCTTGGGATTGCTAAATTACATTTTGAATTGGGAGCAAGGGTTGGAAGTTGGGATTATGGAAATGGCAGTCATTATTATTTTGATGATAAACGGAAGGACAGTGATATATAATGAAAGCTGTTTTTATTGTATTCAGTCCATCAGGACATACTCTCATTGCTGCACGAAAATTCATGAGTCTTCTTGAAGATAACGGAATTTCCTGTCATATGATTAACATCACAAAAAACGATAAGTATATTCAGGACTTCACAATTACAAAAACACTGGTTAATGATCTTGGAGAACATCATTTGTTAATTCCCTGTGCTCCGGTATATGCCGGACATTGTGAGCAAAATATGCTCAGGACAATACGGGCACTTCCTCGGAAAAAGGAAAAACAGATTCCTGCGATTCCGCTTGTGACATATGGAGGAGTACACAGCAGTGTTGCACTGGAAGAAATGGGTAAAGCACTTAATGACAAAGGATATATTCCGATTATGGGTATTAAGATTGCTGCGGAGCATACTTTGACGGCGACTTTCAAAAAACGGATCAATCCAAATCTACCGGGAGAAGTTGAGGATCAAATCCTTGCAGAAGCGGCAGAAATAATAGAAAAGGTTGTAAATGACAAGATAGCTATGGTCAATGTAGGAAAAAAATTTGCGTATGCACCATTTATGAAACGCATTATGTTCCGCATTTTCAGCCAGGAAAAAATTCATGGGAAATATAAGAAAGTTGCAATCAATACTGAAAAGTGCATTGGTTGTAAACGATGTGTTTCAGCATGTCCTGTCAATATGTTTGCATATATTGATAATACAATACAAATGGTTCGTGATCCTAAACATTGTATTTTATGTGCCGAGTGTTATCATCAATGTCCTGCAAAAGCCGTTGTACATCCATATATTGAAGTTGCAAGAAAGAGACTTTCGAACGGTTTTGCAGAGCTTGAAAACCCACAATCTGAAATTTATCGATAAAACTGATATCCGTTAAATATAAAATGAAAAAATTATGCCACAAATAAAGAAAGGATAAATTACTATGATTAACAAAATAAATATTTATGAACAACTTACAGCACTACCGTATCTCACCGCTTATCAGCAACTG